>Ga0307379_10003586_pt1 | contig 22487 bp, 21 predicted proteins | sample UN2MG_FD_202237 | JGI IMG/M metagenome (GOLD analysis project Ga0307379, IMG submission 202237) | Soil microbial communities from Risofladan, Vaasa, Finland - UN-2 | ecosystem: Environmental > Terrestrial > Soil > Coastal area > Acid sulfate soil | place: Finland: Risofladan, Vaasa | collected... | reverse complement strand
CTTTGGCCCTTTCCGCAGGTGAGAAGCCCATTAATGGTTCTGATACCTAAGTCTAATGGTTCAGCAATCCTCTTTCTTTTCAGAGGATTAATAGGCTCTGAATAGATGGGATATTCATCTTCAACTTCACAAAGAGGGCCTTTATGATCAATAGGTTCACCCAATCCATCTATTACCCTTCCCAAAAGTCCTTCGCCTGTCTTTATGTTTGGCTTGTTTTCTCCCTTGATTATTTTATCTCCTGGTTTTATTCCTCTGAGTTCTCCAAGGGGCATTAATAATATCTTATTATCTTTAAAACCAACGACTTCAGCTTTAATTGAACCCTTGTTGTTCTGAGAATATATATCGCATAAATCGCCTATTGAAGTGCTGGGGCCATAACCCTCAATAACCAATCCTATAACTCGAGTTACTTTCCCATGAACCTTTATGGGAGTTGCATTACTTATAACAGGAGAAAATCTTGTTAAAATACTGTCTTTTACACTCATAATTTTATTCTTGTTCCACTGAAGCGATTAACTTCTCTTTCATGGCCTCTAATTGTTTATCTAATCGAGCATCAATATCACCATAAATAGTCTCTATAAGACATCCTCCCTGAAGGATTGAATTATCTGCTTCAAAGGAAATATTCTTTAATCCATCAACATATTTGATAAACTCTTCCTTGTATTTAACTACGTTATCATAGTCTTCTGAGTTAATTCTAATCTTAATCTCTTCATTCCCTGCGGCACTTGTAATAGCCGCTTTTACGATATTTAAGACGATATTTTTATTTAATGTTATTTCCTGTTGAATTATCTTTTTTGATATTAATAATACAAGATCTAATAATTCTTTTTCTGCCTCTTGATATTTTTTCTCTTTATGACTTTGTATTTCATCCAATAGTTTTTCTAATCCATTGATTGTTATGTCTAGTTTTTTCTTCCCTCCTTCTAATCCCCTCTTCTCCCCCTTTAAGTAAGCTTCTTTTTCTATAGTTTCTGCCTTTTTTTTCGCGTCCCCTAACATTTTCTCTATTTCCATATCAAAAGGATTTGGCAGAAATCCTTCACTTGCCTTACTACCATTATTTGTGAAGTTCGTCTTTTCAAAAAGCTCTCTTTGAGCTCTGCCTTTTCTATTGATTTTCTCCTTAATAATCTCCTTTAGAAAAAAGAATTTTACAGAAGCTCCCTTATCCTTTATTTTTTTCAGTACATTAGACAAGAACGTCGTCCCCCCCACCGATAATGATTTTGCCTTCGCTTTCTAATTTCTTTGCTACCTTAGTAATATTCTGCTGGGCCTTTTCAACATCGCTTAGCCTTACAGGTCCCATTGCCTCCATATCCTCCAAAATCATAGTTACAGCTCTTTCAGACATATTTTTAAATATCAGTTCCTTTATCTCATCATTAGCGGTCCTAAGAGCAAGTATTAAATCTTCATTTGTAACCTCTTTTAATATCTCCTGTATAGCCCTGTCATCTAACAGAACTAAATCCTCAAACTTAAACATAAGTTGCCTGATCTCGTCTGCAAGGTCTGGGTTGTTCTCTTCGATTTGTGATAAGATGGCCCCTTCCGTATGTCTGTCTAATTGATTCAGCATATCAGCTACTTTTTGCTTGCCAGTAAAAGAGGAAGATGTATCTACAGAAGTTGAATCCTTAAACTCTGTCCTGAGAACATTACTTATCTCTTTTAATACCCCAACAGGGACTTTATCAAGCGTTGCTAATCTTATTGTTACTTCAGTCTTTAGCTGTTCTGGGAGGGCTTTTAATACTTCAGATGCATGGTTAATTTCCAGTTGAGATAAGATTACTGCAATAATTTGAGGGTGTTCATTTTTAAAGTAGTTTGCTATTGAGTCGGCATCAAGCCATTTTAAGGCCTCAAGACCTGACTTTCCCTCGTCGTCAGACATTTCATCAATGACCTCAGCTGCCGTTGCTGGATCCAATGCCTTCAAAACAACCTTTTTCACATACTCTTCACTGCCCTTTACAATTCCACCACCCTTCACTGATTTCTCGTACATCTCTTTTGTCACTCCATCAACAACCTCTTGAGGAATCTTGTCAAGCTCAGACATCAAAGTGCCTATCTTTCTTATCTCACCGACATCAAGATGTTTAAAGATTTGAGATGCTAAATCTTCTCCGAGAGAAATAAGAAATACGGCCGCCTTTTCAGACCCTCCAAGTTTTCTAAAATCCATATATTATCTTTTCTCCTCTATTTCCTTTCATCCAACCAAGTCCTTACAAGATCTGCAGCTTGTTTAGGATTTTCTTTTACGACATTAGCTACCTTGTTCCTAATAGCTACCCCTTCTCTTTCTTTTTCTGTTCCTTCTATTTCAGCCTCTAACTCACCAACTGTCTTGGGGAACTGAGAAATAGGTCCTTTTTGCATTCCTGTTGCTAAGCTGTTCATTATCGGTTTTATGATAAACAAAAATCCCAAGAGAACAAGAAGGGCACTGCCAGCATATTTTATTGCTGATATATAGAAACGCCTCTGTTCAACCTTTTCTATTAATCCATCCTCTTCGCCAAGGTTTATTTTTTCAAAGGCAATATTTTCAACAACTACTTGGTCTTTCCTTTTTTCATTGTATCCTATAGCGCTCTTTACAATATTCTCATATTTCTCTGTTTCTTCTTTTGTTCTTGCCAGATACTCTTCCTTCCCATCGACGAGTTCTCTTTTACCATCAACAAGCACAGCAACTGATAATCTGTTGACATTAACCACAGGCTCAACAATTCTTTCTGTTATTTTATTTATCTCATAATTTATCGTTTCATTTGTTTTCTTAAAATCAGACCTCGCGCCTTGTTCAAAGCTCTGACTCTGTTGTCCCGGCAGATTAGAAACTACCCCTGGAACACCAGCAGGTACTGGTCCCTTACCGCTTGATTTCTCTTCTGTAGAGTTTTGACTCCGCACAACCTGACTTTCAGGGTCATATCTCTCTTCTGTCTTTTCAATCTGACTAAAGTCTAAACTAGTTGAAACCCTGGCAATCACTCTTCCCTTACCAACGACCTTTTCAAGGATTGTCTGGACCCTATTTTCTAACCTCCTTTCAAGATTATTCTGATATTCTAGCTGTGAATTAGACAATTGACCTAAAAAAGAACTTTCTCCTCCTAACAAAATATTTCCATACTGATCAACCATGGTTATATTCTGAGGCTTTAAACCCATAACACTACTCGCTACTAGATGAACAATACCTTGGATTTGTTCCTTTTTTAGTTTTCTCCCGGGATGAAGCTTGACTAAAACAGAAGCAGTAGCCTCTTCTTGATCCTCGATAAAAAGAGTCTTCTCTGACATAACAAGATGAACCCGAGATTTATCCACCTCTGCTATCTGGTTTATTGTCCTTGATAATTCACCTTGCAGCGCCCTTTGATAATTAAGTTTTTGAACAAACTCCGTTAATCCAAAAGTATTCTTATCAAAGAGTTCGTAGCCTATACCACCTCCTTGTGGTAATCCTTCACTTGCTAATTGCAGACGGGTTTCATAAACATAATTTGCTGGAATCATGATAGAGTTTCCATCTCCAGATATACGATAGGGAACCTTTTGTTCTTTCAGCTTTAACATAATACTAGAGGCATCTTCCTGTGTTAAATTGGCATAGAGAAGCTGATAATTGGCATTCTGAGACAACACAATCATAACAATAGAACCAATCATAACAGTTCCTAATAGGAACAAGAGGAACATTCTCTTGCCAACAGAAAGGCCTCTTAAAAATGTCTGAAATTGTATATTCAATTGTTTTAAAAAATTAAACATTTTACCTCATACAAATTAAAAGTTAATGTTTTAGAGAGGCATTCTAATGATTTCTTCATAGGCTTTTATTATCTTTTCTCTAATCTGCATCATTAATCTGAATGAAATATCTGCCTTTTCTATAGCTATCATTGTCTCATGAATATTTTTTTCATTTCCAACTGCCAAATTCTGGATGGTTTTATCTGCTTCTTTCTGAAGCTTGTTTACATCTTGAAGATAATTTTTTAGCATATTGCCAAATGATGCGCCCGATTTCTCTTGGGACTTCTTTTTATTAGAGATGGGTGGGAGACCGTTTTTGATATTACTATCAATAAATATCTCTTTCATTTGATAACTCCTTATAAAAAAATTAGCGTCCTATTGTTAGAGCTTTTAATGCCATATTCTTTATAGAATTGATAGCCGTTACATTTGCCTCATATGAACGTGTTGCTGAGAGAAGATTTACCATTTCTTCCATAATTCTAATATTAGGCATAGCGACAAACCCCTCTTCATTAGCGTCTGGGTGTTGTGGATTATATACCAGCCGAAAAGGTCTTTGATCTTCTATGATATTCACTATATTAACTGCCCTTATATTATTATTTAACTCTGCATCTAAGATATTCTGAAAGGGCCTATTTAAAGGAGTAGCTGAAAACACAATATCTTTTCTCCTGTAAGGAACTCCTTCTGAAGTTCTGGTTGTGTTTGCATTTGCAAGATTACTCGAAATAACATTCATTCTTAGGCGCTGTGCGCTCAGACCTGATGAACTGATTTTTAAAGCTGAGAAGAAATCCATTTTATCTTCTTTCTCCTTCTATTGAGTATTTAACTAATTGAAGTAATTTTGATATTATGTCAGCAGAGGCATTATACATAATGTTATTCTCTGCCAATTTTGTCATCTCTTTATCTATATCTACTGTATTCAAATCTTCCCTCATTAAAGTTGTAGGGCTGGAGATGATGTTTGGCTTTATTTCATTGAAATTTTCACTATTTATTGGCAAATGATTAACATTTGTTCTTTTTAAATGGGCATTATCTCCTATTACCTTCTTGAGTTGGTCTTCAAAAGTGATATCCTTCGCCTTATAACGAGGAGTATCTACATTAGATATGTTTGAAACCAAAATATTATGCCTTTTGGCTCTAAAATCTAAAATCTTTTCAAGGAGGTTAATTGTCCTACCGAAAATTCTATTTACGCTCATATTGTTATCTCCTTTGCACTAAAAAATGCAAATAATATACCAAATACCAACTCTCTCTTACTAAATAATTTTTAAAACCTTTAATCATTAAAATGTATCATCAATACTGAATTTTTAATCATTCTTTAAAGAATTGTTATATCTGCTTTAGAGGATTTTCCTTGTATTCATTCAATTTATTTCTCAATGTTCTTATACTAATACCTAATACCTTGGCTGCATGAGTCCTGTTCCCACCCACTTCATCAAGAGTTTTAAATATGAGTTGTTTTTCCATTTCCCTTAATGAAACTCCAGCCCTTACAGATATTGATTCTTCATTGTCAAATTCTTCATTCATAAATAGATTCTTAGGTAAAATGACATCTCCATCACATAAAACAACTGCTCTTTCGATAACATTCTCTAGCTCCCGTACATTTCCCCTCCAATAATATTTTTTTAATAAGTCAATAGTCTCTTCAGATATCCTCGATGTTTTTTTTCCGTTTCTCTTACTATATTTTTTCAAAAAATGATCTGCCAAAATTGATATGTCTCCTTTTCTCTCTCTTAAAGGGGGGATCGTTAAAGGTATTACATTAAGCCTATAGAAGAGATCCTCTCTAAAATTTCCTTTTTTCACTTCTTCTTTTAGATCCTTGTTTGTTGTAGAAACAATCCTTATATCTATAGGTATAGGTGTCCTGCCTCCAACCCTATCGATTTCATATTCCTGCAATACCCTGAGAAGCTTTGCCTGTAATTGATGTTCCATTTCGCTAATTTCATCCAAAAGAATTGTACCGTCGTTCGCTAACTCAAATTTACCTATTTTTCTTGCTATCGCCCCTGTAAAAGATCCTTTCTCATGTCCGAAGAGCTCACTCTCTAACAGACCTTCTGGCAAGGCAGCACAGTTAATGGCTATAAAAGGTTTATCCCGTCTTTGACTTGATTTATGTATATAGCAAGCTAACAGTTCCTTCCCCGTACCGCTCTCACCCTGAATCATAACAGCTGAGTTGCTTTTGGATATCTCTTCTGCTATTTCTAAAATCTCCAACATCTTTTTATTCTTGGTAACTATCTCCTTTTTTTGATTGATCTTTATTTGAGAAAAATCTCTTTGGGGAAGGCTCTTCTGATCAATATTTAACAAAGCCTTATTGACAACACTTTCTAATTTTTCTGTGGAGAACGGTTTAATAATATAATCAAAAGCACCCTCTTTCATAGCCTCTACAGCTGTATCGATTGTACCGTAAGCTGTAATCATAATAACTGGAAGATGTGGTATTTGCTTTTTTACTTTTCGTAAGACTTCTAGGCCATTCATTCTTGGCATTTTCATATCTGTTAGAACTAGATGAAAGTTATTCTCCTTCAATTTGCTTATAGCTTCAAAACCATTTGAAGCAGTAGTAACATCATATCCAACCCTAATTAATGTCTCTCTTATGGCTGCTCTCATTCCAGCCTCATCATCTATAACTAAGATTGGTCTTTCACCCATTAACGATTCTCCTTTCTATTATTATAATTGCTTCTCTAAACCAAGGATTTTTGAATTATTTAAAATTCTTTCAGTCTTAGCTTGTCTAAATCTTTCAATAGGAATTGAAATACTAAACTCTGTTCCCTTTCCTTTTATGCTTTTTGCGCTAATAAAGCCGTTATGTGAATCTATTATATTATGAACAATGGCTAAACCTAAACCTGTTCCCCTTTCTTTTGTTGTAAAAAAAGGAGTGAATATACTTTTTATATACCCTTCTGGTATACCATTCCCAGAATCTACAAATTTTATCTCAACAAGATTTAATCCATTCATATTTTTTCCGTTAATATTTTTTTCATTATTTTCTTTTCTATTGAATTTACCATCTAAAACCTTTGTAGAAATGTTCAGGGTTCCTCCTTCTGGCATGGCTTGGATGGCATTCAATGTAAGGTTAAAAAATACCTGTTTTAAAAGCTCTCCATCACCTTTTATAATAGGATTTTTAGACCCATAAATTCTTTTTAAACATATATTATTCTGTTTGAGATTATAGTTAATAAAAGACGCTGCATTATCTAAAAATTCATGAATGTCTATATCGGTAAAAGCAGGTTTTTGGGTCTTTGTAAACAAAAGGAGATTCGAAAGAGTATGGTTGAGACTCTTTATAGACGATATAATATGTTCCACTAGTTTCAAATTATCTGGATTATCTTTTAATTCCCTTTTAAGCAAAGAAGCAAATAACTCGATACTTCCCAGCGGATTTCTAATCTCATGGGCTATATTAACCGCTAACTCTCCCATTGCCATGAGTCTGTTTCTTCTCTCTGCTTGTTCTTCTAATTTTTTTAACCTTGTAATATCTTGAATAACAATAATCTTTCCAATAGTTTTTCCTCTGGCATCTCTTAAAAGATGGATATTTATTGAAATAAACAATTCTGTTCCTTCTTGAGTTATCAGTTTCGTCTCTGTTTTAGATATTTTTTGTTTTCTTAAGGGAGGATTTGATTCCAAGAGCTTGTTAAAAAAATCATAAAAATTCTTCCCTATTGTTTCATCAGAAGAATAACCTGTTACCTCTTCAGTTATTCTATTAAATACTGTAATATTATTTTTTAAGTCTATTACGATAACCCCTGCTGTTAGGCTTTCGAGAATATTATTGAGATAATTTTTTGCACTCTCTTTTTCTCTAAGGCTTACTTCTAATTCTTTGTTTTTCTTTTCTAGTTGAAGATTCAATATCTTGAGTTTTCTTTGTAAAAAATCATTGGATTCTTTTAATCTACTCGTAGATTGATTAAATGAATCAAAAGCCTTCTTTAAAAGCTCAAAATCTTCCGTTTTCAGCTTTACATTGTTCATTAATTAACCTCTTTTAAAATAAGACCTGTATCTTTTTTCAAAATGATAGCCCCTTATTGATTCATCAGCCATTTGAGCCCAAATATTATCAGGATATTTTTTCTTAACACTTTCCCATGTCTTTAATGCATTTTCTTCTTTTTTGATTTTCATGAGTAGACTTCCAATGGTATATAAGGCCCAACCAGCCCTCTTGTCTTTCGGGTATAAACTGGTTGCCTTTTGAAAGGTCGATAACGCCTTTTTGTACTCCTGATTAAAGAGGAGTGCTTCTGCTAAATTAAAATATTGATCCCTTATATAGTCTGATATTTCCTCTTTTTTGTATTTCATCTTTTTAAATTCAAGGCGGGAGACTTTATATGTATTTATCGCTTTGGAATATTTTCCTAATTCTTTATAACAATTACCAAGCATATGATAGCTTATTGCGTTTCTCTTTCTGTGCTTATCTTTTCTTATGGCTGATAAGTATAAGATAGAGGCATCTTTGAAATTTCCTTTTTCATAAAGAATGTCTGCTAAGTAGTGCATAGAATCAACTGAATATCGACTATGAGGATATTGTTTTAATAAAAACCTAAAAGTCTTCTCAGACTTAGATTTATCACCATATTGACTATACAATTTCCCAATTTCAAAAAGGATAAGATCTTTAATTTTATTTTTATGAGAGATCTTTAGTGCATTGCTAAAGGTGACGAGTGCGCTTTCACGAAGACCAAGGGTATTATAACTATTTCCTATAAGGAAAAGAGTTTTCGGATCCTCCATCTTTAATAGATATGGTTCCAAATTATCAGTATATATCTCTATAGCTGAATAATGTCTTCCTTGTTTATAATAAAAATTTATTAACTCTTTTATGGAAGACTCAAGAACAAGTAGCGTATCATCAAATAAGATACTTTCAGGATATTGACGGAGAAGGACTTTAAACTTTTCTGTTGCCTCCCTAAACTTCTTGTTCTTTTTGAGCATGTTTCCTTCTTTGAATATAGCTAAGTCTGCAAAACCGCTGGAGGGAAACTCATCATAAATCTCCCCATATGTCTTAATTGGATTTATACAAGGAAGATAATTAAAGACAGGATGGTCATTAAAAACAAATTGTTCTTTATCCATGATTTTTCCTTCGGCTCCGATATCAGCCATTCTAATCTTGCTTAAAACAAAACCTTCCCCTTCTTCGTAATCGGTAATGACCTCAGAATAAACTCTCAATGCTTCTTTTGTCATCCCCTTTTCTCTAAAAGAATCTCCAATTCTTGCAAAAGCCCTTTGGCTGATTTCTTTTTTTGTTTTTAAATTTGCTACTTCAAAAAATGTAAGGATTGCCTTGTCATAATCTTTATTTTGATAGTAGTTTTCACCCATATTAAAAAAGGTTTGGATGTGGGTATTTAAATATGAAGGCCATATGTTTTTGGAATGTTCATAATAATTTTTAGCCCTTTTAAACTCTTTATTTTTAAAATAAGAATCAGCTATCCTATATGAGGCCTCCCACGCAACCTTTGTATCTCTATATTTATCGACTACCTTTTGAAATTCTATGATTGCCTCGATGAATCTATCATACTGATATAAATTTTTTCCTTTTCCCAATTGAGCTAATGGTGCATACCGACTTTTTGAATATTCATCTATGACCTGTTGATATACTGACTCTGCCTCATAAAAATACTTCATTCTTAAGTAGCAATTACCTAAATGATACAGAGCCTTTACTACAAATTTAGATTCTGGGAAGGTTCTTATAGCATCCTTATAGCCTTGAATGGCAAGCAGATGTTTAATGTTCGGATTCTGCTCTGCCATATAATAATAACAATCACCTATAAAGAAGTAAGATGGCTCTACATATTTTGATTCAGGAAAGTTTCTAATGATTAAAGAAAATTTATCTACTGCCTTTGGCAAAGCCCCTTTTTTAAAGTAATCAACAGCTATTTTGTATTCTTCTTCTGCCTCGTCCATTTCTTTTTCAACTATCATCTCAGTTTCAGTTTTAGGTTTTTCTGCTTTAATTTTCTTTTCGGAATCCTCATCAGGCTCAAAAGTCTCTACAAAAGAATATATTTTGGTTAGATGCCTCGTTTTATCTTTTTTATCTTTCTTTGAAATATCTCTATTGTCTTCTGAATCTCTGCGTTTTACATCAATAACAATTCTGGGTGGATTCTGTAAAAAGAAGTGTCTTACATCTACCTCACTAATTTTTGTTTTTAACTTGATTAATAAATCTTCTTCATCATTTTTTTCCCACCATATCTTCTCTAATAGGGGATCATTGAGTTTTCCTGTTTTTTCGCTGATTACAACTGAATCAGGGATTTTGAATTCAATGATATTGTCTATATAATGTCTGGTAAGCCCCTCAGGAATACTTTTATCAATCTCCAAGACTATTCTAGAGTATTCTGAGAGTCTTCCGTGACGAATATCACTCACTTTGCATATAGATTGGACTTCTATTGGAACAATTAAGACAAAGAAAATGCATAAAATTGTTATATATTTTAAAATAATATTCAAAGTGAACCCAACGACTCTCAAATTAACTTTACTTCCACGGATAACTTAGGGTAAGTTTTTTAATTTTTTAAAGCAAGGTTTATGCCATACACCCGTAAAAAAATTTTTTAATAAAATACAAAGGATAAGATAAGAGGAAAGTGAGTTTAAGAGTTGATTTTACGAAGAAAATAATGTCATCACATTGACATCATGGAACTACTTTACAGGAAGGATAAATTAAGAAAAAATAAGGAGTATGTCAAATTTTAACTAAAAGTGTCATTAAGTTGACAAATATTTAGAGCAGAATTTAAAAGAATTTCTATTGAATATCTATCTTTTTTATCTTTTCTACGAGAGTCGTTCTGTTCAGATTTAATAACTTTGCAGCTTTATTCTTAATCCAGTTTGACTTGTCTAGTGCCTGAATAATTAATTTTTTTTCAAATTCGCTCACTAATGATTTAAAGCATATTCCTGCCTCTGGAATTTCAATCTTTGGCACCAATGAACCTTGCCTAGCGGCGAGAAGTTTTTCTGGAAGGTCTTCAGGAACGACTGTTCCTTTACCTTTCAAAATAACAAGCCTTTCCATTAAATTTTCCAGTTCTCTAACATTGCCTGGCCAGTGATAGTTCATAAGTATCTGCATGCATTCTGGAGAAAATTCCTCTATATTTCTTTTCTTTTCTTTGTTGAACTTTTCTATAAAGTGATAAGCAAGAAGAGGAACATCAGATGTCCTTACCCTTAGTGGAGGTATATCAATCGGTATGACATTCAATCTATAAAAAAGGTCTTCTCTGAAGGTTCTATTAGAAACCTGTTCTTCAAGATTTTTATTTGTTGCTGCAATAACCCTTACGTCTACTCTGATCGATTTTGACCCCCCAATTCTTTCGAACTCTTGCTCTTGTAATACCCTGAGAATTTTGACCTGTAAGGCTGGGCTCATTTCCCCTATTTCATCCAGAAATATCGTACCACCACTTGCCAGTTCAAATCTGCCTTTTCGAGTAGCAATTGCTCCAGTAAAAGCACCCCTCTCATGACCAAATAGTTCACTCTCTAGCAAATCTTCTGGAATAGCCCCACAATTTACAGGAATTAAGGGTCTATCTTGCCTATTGCTATTATAATGAATTGCCCTTGCAACTAGTTCCTTTCCTGTTCCACTTTCACCATATACCAAAACAGTACTGTTGCAATCAGCTACGGTTTCAATAAGTTTGAAAACCTCTAGCATTTTTTCGTGATTCCCAAGAAGATTCTCGAACTTATACTTTGTTTTTAACTGCTTCCTTAGCAATATATTTTCAGCCTTTAGCCTCTTATGTTCTAATGCTTTCTGAATAACAATTTTCATTTCCTCTGTCTGTAAAGGTTTTAGAATGTAATCATATGCTCCGGCTTTCATTGCTTCAACAGCATTTTTAATCGTACCAAAACCTGTAAAAATGACTACTTCTGTAATAGAATTGGACCTTTTTACATATTTAAGAACATCAAGTCCGTCTGCCATGGGCATCTTTAAATCTGTTAGTATTACATCGTACTCTTTCTCACCCAATAACTTAATAGCCTTTTGACCATTTTCTGCTATTTCAGTATGATATCCGTCCAAATTTAAAATCTCGGATAAAGATTCTCTAGTACCTTTATCATCATCAACGACTAAAATACTTGCGTTATCCATTATTATTTAACCCTTGAATATTTTGTAATTGAATAATATGATTAGTTTTATAAATAGATTAATCCCCTTTATAAAAAAGGGGATTTATACTTTTGAATTAGAGTATACTGCAATCTATGCTTTTTGTCAAAACAAAAAATTCTATTAAAGACTCCAAGGTATAAATTTATCTGTTTTTATGCCAAAATATATAATTTTATTGACAAAATCTAAAATATTGTTATATTTAAACATTTAATAATATTTATCTCTGGAGGGATTTGAGGTGTATGCGATTATAGAAACGAGTGGTAAACAGTATAAGGTTTCACAAGGTGATATGATTAAAATAGAGAAGATAAAAGGAAAAGTTGGAGAAGAAATAGAATTAAAAGATGTATTAATGGTGTGTGATGGAAATGATATAAATATTGGAAATCCGAAATTAAAGAGTGCGAAGGTTACTGGAGAAATATCCGGACAAGGAAAAGCAAATAAAATAATCGTGTTTAAACATAAAAGAAGAAAAAACTACCGAAGGAAACAGGGTCATAGACAAGAATTTACAAATATAAAAATAACTGGTATACAAACTTAAAAAAACAATACTGGATGGAGGAAAGAAGATGGCTCATAAAAAAGGACAGGGAAGTTCAGCAAATGGGCGTGATTCCATTGGTAAAAGACTTGGGGTAAAGCGTTTCTCAGGTCAAAAGGTGTCTGCAGGAAGTATCTTAGTTCGTCAGCGCGGAACAATATTTAAACCAGGAGAAAATGTTGGTCTTGGAAGAGATTACACGCTGTTTGCCAAGAAAGACGGGATTGTAATGTTTGAAAAAAAAGGCAAAAGTTCCAGATTGATTAGTGTCTATTAGTAACCTTAGGGCTTATAATAAATAAAACTTATCCTTCCTGAAATCCCTACATGTTTGTTGATCAAGTAAAAATATATGTTAAAGCTGGTGATGGGGGGAGAGGATGTGTGAGTTTTAGAAGAGAAAAATATATACCAAGAGGTGGTCCTGATGGCGGCGATGGAGGAAATGGGGGGAATATAATAATAGAAGGTGATAACCATCTTCATACCTTATTAGACTTTAAATATAAACAACATTATAAAGCAGGAAAAGGTGCTGGAGGCGAGGGAAAGAATAAACACGGAAAGAGAGGAAAAGATTATATTCTAAAAGTTCCAATAGGCACAGTCATCAAAAACGCCGAAACCTCAGAATTATTATTTGATATTACAAAAGAAAAAGAGAGGTTCATAGCTGCAAAAAGAGGAATTGGAGGAAGAGGAAATACGAGGTTTAAATCCTCCACAAATCGAAGCCCAAGATTTGCTGAGGACGGTAAAAGAGGTGAAGACTTATGGTTGGAGCTAGAACTAAAACTATTAGCAGATGTAGGCCTTATCGGAAAAACTAACGTTGGCAAGTCTACCCTTCTCTCAAAGATCTCATCATCTAGACCTAAAATAGCAGAATATCCATTTACAACACTTATTCCTCATCTTGGCGTAGTAAAACTCGATGACTTTAGGAGCTTTGTAGCAGCAGATATCCCAGGCCTCATCAAAGGAGCCCATAAAGGCAAGGGACTGGGAATTCAATTTTTAAAACATATAGAAAGGACAAAGCTATTAATTCATTTAATTGATGTAACAGCTCAATGGGCTAATATCATCAAAGATTTTAAAATGATAAATAGTGAATTACACTCTTTTAATAAAAGCCTCTGTTCCAAACCTCAAATCATAGTCCTAAATAAAATAGACTTGATTCAAGATATAAAAGGAATAGAAGAGAACTATCAAGCTTATTTTGCTAAAAAGGATTATCCAGTATATATCACCTCCGCAAAACGAGGAGATGGAATTAAAACTTTACTTTTAAAAGTCATAGAGATTTTAGAAAAAATAGAAAAGGAGCAAAAGAATCAAAAGAAATCTAAGAAAGCAATTAATTAAGGACGTTAAAAGGATAGTAATTAAGATTGGAAGTGCTGTTATAGCACCTTCTAACGGAACCATAAGTCCTCTCATTATCCAAAATTTGGTCAATCAAATATCTAAGCTTGTCAAATCAGGGCTTCAAATTGTCATTGTTTCTTCAGGGGCCATTGCTTCAGGGCTCAAACAGCTAAATCTCAACAAACCCCCAAAAAATATTCCTCAAAAACAGGCATTTGCTGCTATTGGCCAGTCTTATTTAATCTGGACATATGAAAGGTATTTTAACAAGAAAAATCAAAAAGTAGCTCAGATTCTCCTCACTCATGATGACCTTAGCAATCGACAACGATATCTCAATGCAAGAAACACAATGTTTACACTACTAAGTTTCGGTGTTATACCAATAATAAATGAAAATGACAGTGTATCCGTAGAAGAAATCAAATTGGGGGATAACGATACTCTCTCCGCCTTAGTAACAAATATGATTGAAGCAGATCTTTTAATGATTCTTTCTGATGTTGATGGTCTTTATACAGTAAATCCTAAAGAGGGCTCCGAAGGTATGCTTATTCCTACTGTAAAGAATATTACTCCCGAAATTGAGAAGCTAGCTGGAAGAAAAAAATCAGAAGCAGGAACAGGTGGTATGTTTACAAAGATAGAGGCAGCAAAAAAAGCAGCAGCTTCTGGAGCAATGACGATCATTGTTAATGGGAGCAGAAAAAATATAATAGCAAAGGTCATGAAAGGCGAAGAGGTAGGAACGATATTTTTACCAGAATCCAAACTCAAAAGTCGAAAATATTGGATTGCCTTTACCTTAAATCCAAAAGGAGCAGTTAAGGTAGATAATGGGGCTAAAAAAGCCCTTATTGATAGAGGTAAAAGCCTCCTCCCTTCTGGGATAATAGAAACTAAAGGTAACTTCAAACCTGGAGATTCCATTAGTTGCATAGACTTAAAAGGTAAAGAATTTGCCAGAGGATTGGTGAACTTTCATTCAAAAGACTTAACCAAAATTGAAGGTTGCCATACCAAAGAAATAGAAAAAATATTAGGATACAAATATTACGATGAGGTTATTCACCGCGATAATCTAGTTATATTATAAAACAACAAAAGGTGGAATCAATGGATATAAAAAAGATGGTAATGACAATAGCGAAGGACGCAAAGATTGTTTCTCAAAATCTACGGACTTTATCTACCGATATTAAAAATAATGCTCTTTTAAATATGGCAAATTCCTTAGAAAAGAAAACCAACGTCATTATTGATGCAAATAAAAAAGATATTAAAAATGCAAAGAAAAAACGACTTTCATCTGCTATGATTGATAGGTTAACACTTAATCCTTCTCGAGTAAGAACAATGTCTGATGGATTAAGAGAAGTCGTATCTCTTCCTGATCCTGTTGGGGAAATTACTAGAATGTGGAAAAGACCTAATAATCTTCAAATTGGAAAGATAAGGGTTCCTATTGGTGTAATAGGGATTATCTATGAATCTAGACCTAACGTTACTGTAGATACTGCTGGATTAGCACTTAAGGCAGGGAATGCTATTATTTTAAGGGGAGGATCAGAAGCTATTCATTCTAATATAACCATTACAAAAATCTTAAGAGAAGCTTCAAAAATGAGTAATCTTCCTGTTAATAGCATCCAGTTGATCGATGTTACTGATAGAACTGCTGTTTATGAGATGTTAAAATTAGATGCATATATTGATTTAGTTATTCCAAGGGGTGGATTTGAACTTATCAATATGGTAGTAGAGAACTCGAGAATACCAGTAATAAAACACGATAAAGGCCTATGTCATATTTATATAGACAATGAGGCAGACTTAAAGATGGCAGAAGAGATAGCCTTTAATGCCAAGGTTCAAAGGCCCGGAGTATGTAATGCAATGGAAACCCTATTGGTAAACAAAGAAATTTCTGAAACATTTCTTCCCTCAATGGCCAAGAGATTCAAAGAAGCAGGGGTAGAAATTAGGGGTTGTCCAATAACAAAAAAGATACTACCCTTTGTTAAAAAAGCTTCTAAAAAGGATTGGGAAACAGAATACTTAGATCTCATTCTTTCCATAAAGGTTGTTAAAGATATAAAGGAGGCTATAGATCATATTGCAACATATAGTTCTGGCCTAGCAGAAGCCATCGTTACAACCAATTATAATAAAGCCAGAACTTTTTTAAACGAGGTGGATTCTTCCTCAGTTTTTGTTAATGCATCGACGAGATTCACTGATGGAAACCAGTTCGGTCTCGGAGCAGAAATGGGTATTAGCACTCAGAAATTGCATGTCAGGGGACCGATGGGGCTTGAGGATTTAACAACTACCAAATATATCATTTTGGGTAACGGTCAGATAAGGAGGTGAACAAATTATTGACTGTAACTTCTCTTCTTAGGTTACAGTAAAAAAATATATGCGTATAGGTCTAATCGGGGGAACATTTAATCCTATTCATAAAGGACATCTCAAGGTAGCAGGAGAAATTTTTGATAGATTTAAACTCGATTCAGTTATTTTTATACCTTCTTCACAACCTCCTCATAAAAAAATAGAAAAAATAGCAGAATCCTTTCATCGTTTATGCATGGTTGCAATTGCTACCCTCCATAATCCAAACTTTATGGTCTCTTTCAATGAATTAATGAGGAAAGGTCATTCTTATTCTATAAAGACCTTAGAAGAACTTAAAAATAGATTTGGTAAAAAGACAGAGTTTTATTTTACAGTTGGTATCGATGCATTCCTAGAAATATCCACATGGAAGGATGTTGATCTCCTCTTTAAAAACTGTCATTTTATTGTTAATTCTAGACCAGGATATGAGGACAATGACATTATAGATATTTTGTCAAAAACTGTTCAACCAAAATATAAAAATATATCTTTTAAGTTATTAGAAAAAAAGGGAAATTATAAAAATATAAAAGTGAAGAATTCTAAGTATTCTATTTTTGTTGTAGAAATTCCAGCCTTAAATATCTCTTCTACTGCAATAAGAAAGAAAATCTCAGAGGGTAAATCTGTTTCTGAATTCTTACCTAAGGGTGTAGAAGCATACATTAAAAAAAATAAACTTTATATTAATAACAAATGAGGGACAGATATTAATACTATGGATTTAAAAGAAAAAACCTTATTAAGTTCGAAGGTTGCAGAAGACAAAAAAGCTTTTGATGTAGTTATTCTAGACTTAAAGGAATATTCTTCGATAACAGATTATTTTATGATTTGCAGTGGGAATTCAACGAGGCAGGTTAAAGCAATCGCTGATGGAATTGATGAAAATTTAAGCAAGAAAGGAATTTGGGCTTTAGGGATAGAAGGGCATAACGAAGCAAGATGGATTTTAATGGACTATGGAGACCTGATAATACATATATTTTATGAAGAAACAAGAAAATTTTACGATTTAGAAAGGCTATGGGGTAGCGCACCTCTTGTGAATCTCGAGTGATAACTAAATATTCTTTCCAAAAAGAATCAATTGAGAATAATCTTTCCATTCAAACTCAATAGGATAATTGCCTTCAAAGCACGCACAACAATAATTGTCCTGGTCTGGATAAACAGTAGATTTTAAACCCTCTAAACTCAAATAGGTAAGTGTATCTGAGGTAATGTATTGATTTATTTCTTCCACACTATGAGAAGATGCCACCAATTCTGCTTTAGTAGGTGTATCTATTCCATAAAAACATGGGTTTGTAGCAGGTGGAGAACTTATACGCATGTGTACCTCTTTAGCACCAGCACTTCTTATCATTTGAATAATCTTTCTGCTGGTTGTTCCCCTTATAATTGAATCATCAATAACAATAACCCTTTTCCCTTTAATACAATCTCTAATAGCATTTAACTTTACTTTAACACCAAAATGTCTAATGGACTGCCTGGGTTCAATAAAGGTTCTACCAACATAGTGATTTCTGATAAGACCCAACTCCAGAGGAATTCCTGATTCTTCAGAAAAGCCTAATGCAGCAGGAACTCCAGAATCAGGAACAGCAACCACCATATCAGCATCTACATAGGACTCTTGAGCAAGAATTCTTCCAAGATTTTTTCTTACAGAATAGACATTTTTTCCGAAAATATTACTATCAGGTCGTGCAAAATATACGAATTCGAAAATGCAATGGGAATATTTTTCTGCAGGGAAAGGTTTAAAAGATTTTAAGCCTTTTTCATTGACTACTACAATCTCACCTGGTTCTACATCTCTTATATATTTTGCCTCGATAAGATCAAGGGCACAAGTTTCAGAAGAGAATACATAGGAGTCGCCCAATAAACCCAAACATAACGGTCGAAACCCATGAGGATCCCTTACTGCAATCAGCTCTTTTTCTGACATGACCAAAAGAGAATATGCACCCTTAATATTTCTTAATGCCTCGGTGATTCTATCAACAAGTTTCTTTTCCCTTGACATAGCTATAAGATGAACAATCACCTCGCTATCCATTGCAGAGCGAAAGATAGAACCTTGATTTTCAAGCTCATCACGTATTTTAAGTGCATTCAACAGATTACCGTTATGGGCGAGGGCTATAGAACCCCTGAGATATTCCATGAGAAAGGGCTGGGCATTTTTTAGGAGGCTAGAGCCTGTGGTAGAGTACCTGTTATGCCCAATTGCTATTGAGCCTGGTAGCCTTTTTAATCTTTCCTCATTAAAAATATCTGCAACGAGACCCATGGAAATCTCTGAATAGAGCTTCTCCCCATCAGAGGAGACAATACCAGCACTCTCCTGCCCTCTGTGCTGTAAGGAATATAGTCCTAAATAGGCAAGATTTGCTGCTTCAGGAGCACCATAAATTCCAAATATTCCACACTCCTCGTGAAACTTATCCATCATTGAAAATATCCCTTTAAAGTTCCTTCCCAATATTGCTTTAGAATATCAATTTTGATATCTATTAAAGGTTGAACTCTTTTTTTATTAATTATCTTCAATTTATCTCCACTCACTCTACCAATAATACTATAGGGAATTTTATATTTTTCAATTATACTTTTAAGTCTATCAATATCTTTTTCTTCTAATGAAACAACTATCCTTGACTGAGATTCTCCAAATAAGAGCGCATCATCTCTTATTTTATAATCTATTGATATCTCTGCTCCAACACCATTAATATTATTAGATATGCATCCTTCTGTCAATGCAGTAGCAAGGCCTCCCTCTGAGCAATCGTGCGCAGATTTTAGTATCTTCTTCTGAAATGCCTCAAGACATGCCCCCTGTACTCTTTTTTCGAGGTCAAGGTCTAAATCTGGAGGTGTTCCGCTTTCTATTCCATGAATAATATTTAGATATTCGCTCCCTCCTAACTCTTCTTTCGATTCTCCCAGCAATACAATTATATCCTCCTCATCTTTAAACCACTGAGTTAAGTAAGAATCATGATTATCGAGAAGACCAACCATTCCCAAAACAGGTGTGGGATATATTGCCCTTCCCAATGTTTCGTTATAAAAGCTGACATTTCCTCCTGTAACAGGTGTATCGAAAACCTTGCATGCCTCCGCCATTCCCTCAACGACCCTACTAAATTGCCACATTATCTCTGGCTTCTCTGGGTTACCAAAATTAAGGCAATTTGTTATCGCTAAAGGTTTTGCCCCTGAGCATGTAAGGTTCCTCGCAGCCTCTGCAACAGCAATTTTTCCTCCTATATATGGATCAAGATAACAGTATCTACTATTCCCATCTAATGTTAAGGCAATTCCCTTTTTTGAACCGGGGACCCTAAGAACGCTTGCATCTGAACCCGGGCAAACAACGGTGTTAATTCTCACCATATGATCATACTGCTCATAAACCCAATGCTTACTAGCTATTGTTGGCGAAGAGATTATTTTTATAAATGCCTCATTAAAATCTTCAGGTTGAGGAATTTTATTAAGATCAAGCTTTTGAATTTCGCTCTTATTTAATGGTTGTTTGATTGGTCTATTATATTTCGGAGCATCTTCAGAAAGGGCCTTTGCAGGTATCTCGACAACCACCTTACCATTATTCTTAACTCTGAGAAAACCGTCATCAGTAACCTTTCCTATCTCAACTGCTTCAAGATCCCATCTTGAAAAGATCTCCTTCACTTCATTTTCTTTACCTTTCTCCACAACGAGTAACATCCTTTCCTGAGACTCAGAAAGCATAATCTCATAGGTGTTCATTCCTTGTTCTCTTAAGGGCACATGAGATATATCTATTTCGATCCCTGAATTTCCCCGACTCGCCATTTCACAAGTGGAACAGGTAAGACCTGCTGCCCCCATATCTTGAATACCAACAATACACTCTTTTTTCATAGCTTCCAGGCATGCTTCTAAAAGGAGCTTCTCTGTAAAAGGATCACCAACCTGTACAGTTGGTCGTCTTTCTTCGGATGTTTCATCAAATTCCTCAGAAGCCATTGTGGCTCCATGGATTCCATCCCTCCCTGTTTTTGAACCGACATAGATTACAGAATTTCCTGTACCTTTAGCACTTCCCTTAAAAATTCTTTCTTTTTTTACAATTCCAAGGTTAAAGGCATTCACAAGGGGATTGTTCGCATAAGTCTCTGAAAAATATATCTCTCCTCCCACAGTAGGAACCCCTATACAATTTCCATAGCTTGCTATGCCAGCCACAACACCTTCCAAAAGATATCTGTTTTTTGGCTTTTCTAATGGACCAAACCTAAGGGAATTTAAAGAGGCAATAGGTCTGGCACCCATGGTAAATATATCCCTTAATATCCCTCCCACACCTGTGGCAGCTCCCTGAAAAGGCTCTATAAAAGAGGGATGATTGTGACTCTCTATTTTAAACACAATAGCCAATCCATCACCAATATCAACAACTCCTGCATTTTCTCCTGGTCCTTCTATGATATGTTTTCCTTTTGTTGGCAGTTTCTCTAAATGAACTTTAGAGCTTTTATAACTGCAATGCTCCGACCACATGACGGAAAATATACCTAATTCCGGATAGTTGGGCTCTCTTCCAAGGATATTTAATATCCTTTCATACTCTTCTTTAGATAACCCATGCTCTTCAATTAATTTTTCAGTTATTTCAACTTCCATAACCTAACCTTTTTGCCTGACATAATCCCTTATTGACTCAAAGATTATCCTTCCATCTGAGCTTCCCAAAATATCCTCTGAAGCTCTTTCAGGATGTGGCATCATTCCAAGTACATTCCCTTCCCTATTACAAATACCAGCTATATTTTCTAGAGAACCATTAGGATTATCCTTTTCACTCACATCTCCAGAAATAGAACAATATCTGAATATGATTTGATTATTTTTTTTAAGAGCTTTAAGTGTTTCCTGGTCAGCATAATAACAACCTTCATTATGGGCTATAGGCATTCTAATTACCTTTCCCTTGCCAAATCCTGAGGTAAAGGGTGACTTGATATTTTCTGTTTTTAGAGAGACAAATTTGCATATGAATTTCAGGCCTCTATTTCTTAACATGGCACCTGGAAGGAGACCAGATTCTGAAAGTATCTGAAAGCCATTACATATCCCTATGACTAACTTGCCGTTCTCTGCAAATTCCTTTATAGAGTTCATTACTGGTGAAAATCTTGCTATAGCACCAGTTCTTAAATAGTCACCATATGAAAAGCCGCCTGGCAAAATGATACAATCATATCCAATCAGATCGCTATCCTTATGCCAGATAAAATCTACAGATTCTTTTAAAACCTCTTTCACAACCCTGTAGCAATCATGGTCACAATTTGAACCTGGAAATACTACTACTCCAAACCTCATTTCTGTTCCCTATTTGTGATTTTCTATTTCAAATCTATAGTTTTCGATTATGGGATTTGCCAGAAGTTTCTGACACGCCTCATCTATCCTTTTATTCAATTCATTGTTAGGAATATTATTGACGGTTATCTCCATGTATTTTCCAATCCTGACATCCTCTACAAAAGAATAACCAAGGGAATCCAAAGAGTTTTTTACTGTCTTGCCTTGAGGATCTAACACTCCCTTCTTTAAGGTCACGTATATCTTAACAAGGGGCATAACTCTAATCTCCTTATGAATAATTCTTAGATTGAATCTTCCTTAAATACCCTCTCAAATATTGTGTCTACATGTTTTAAGTGATAGTCTAAATCAAAGCAGGCATCTAATTCTTCTTTGGTGAGGAGCTTTTTTATTTCTTCGTCACTACTAACCAATTCATAAAATTCTACGCCCTCTTCCCACGACTCAAGGGCATTTCTCTGAACAAGTTCATAAGCCTTTTCTCTAGTAATTCCCTTTTTAGCGAGTTCTAAAAGAATTCTTTGTGAATAGATTAATCCATGAGTCATCTTAAGATTTCTTTTCATGTTTTCAGGGTATACGAGGAGAGTATCAATCAAATCTGTAAACTTAAAAAGCATATAGTCTAAAAGAATAGTGCTA
>Ga0307379_10003585_pt1 | contig 22487 bp, 20 predicted proteins | sample UN2MG_FD_202237 | JGI IMG/M metagenome (GOLD analysis project Ga0307379, IMG submission 202237) | Soil microbial communities from Risofladan, Vaasa, Finland - UN-2 | ecosystem: Environmental > Terrestrial > Soil > Coastal area > Acid sulfate soil | place: Finland: Risofladan, Vaasa | collected... | reverse complement strand
GCCTCGCCGAGCACGTCTTCTACGTCCCCGACGTCCTCGAACCGTTCCAGCCCATCGTCAACATCGTGCCGCTCCAACTCCTGGCGTACCACGTGGCGGTGCTCCGCGGCTGCGCGGTGGACAAGCCCCGCAACCTGGCCAAAAGCGTGACCGTAGAATAAAAAATAGGGACAGGCACGACTTTTTCACCCGGAAAGTCGTGCCTGTCCCTATTTTTTGCTCGACTGAAACGTGGCGGGGAACTAATCTGGGCCCCATGCCGAGAGTCGCTCGCATCGTCATCCCCGATCTGCCGCACCACGTGACCCATCGCGGCAACAACCGCCAGGGTGTGTTTTTCGCGGACGACGACTACCGCGTGTACTTGGCCATTCTGCGTAAGCAGAGCGAGCGTCACGGGCTGAAGGTGATGGGTTATTGCCTGATGCCGAACCACGTCCATCTCGTTGTCAATCCGCACCGGGCCGATGCGCTGGCCCTGGCCGTTGGGCGGACGCATTGGCTGTACTCCCGCTACATCAACGATCGGCACAAGCGGAGTGGTCACCTGTGGGCGAACCGGTTTTATTCCTTCCCCATGGACGAAGGGCACACGTATGCGGCCTTGGGGTATGTGGATCGCAATCCGGTTCGGGCGGGGCTGGTTCGCACGGCGTGGAAGTACGCGTGGTCGAGCGCGCGGGCCCACGTCGGCGGTGCGGACCGAAGCGGCCTGCTGGACGCGGCGCTCTGCCGCCGCTTGGCGGGCGGGATGGAATGGAAAAGCGTTTTGCGCCAAGGCGAGGCCCCGGAAATCCTGAAGCGGCTTCGGAAGAGCACGATGTGCGGCAGGCCTCTGGGGAGCGATTCGTTTCTCGCTCGCCTGGAAAAATAGGGACAGGCACGACTTTTTGGCGGGAAAGTCGTGCCTGTCCCTATTTTTTCCTGGGCGGGGGGAAAATTCGGCGGAAGGTGTTTGACAGCGGAGGGGCGGGCGCCTAGAATCCGCGGTCTTGCAGGTGGGCAAAAAATTTTGGGCCGGGCTTGTGATTCTTTTCACAAACCGGCCTGCCGCTTGGAGCAGTCACCGGAGATCTTGGCTATGGGCCAAAAAACGATCCTTCTCATTGACGACGACGCGGATTTCGTCGAGGCGACCCGGGCCGTCCTCGAAGGCGCCGGCTATGCCATCGCCGCCGCCTCCAGCGGCAAGGAAGGCCTGGCGCGCCTCGCCAAGGGCGGCGTGGACTGCGTCCTCCTGGACGTGATGATGACCCGCGAGACGGAAGGGTTCCATACGGCGGAGCAGATCCGTGAGAACCCGGCGACGGCCAATCTTCCGATCCTGATGCTGACGGGCATCGTGGAGAAGACGGGCTTTGAGTTCTCGCCCGAGACCGATGCCGATTACCTGCCCGTGGACGCCTTCATCCGCAAACCCGTGGACCCGGACGACCTGCTGCAGGCCGTCGCCGAGGCGTTGGAGAAGTAACCGAGCAAAGGAACCGCAGGCATGTTGCCACACGTGTTGGAGACGAAGGACCTGGCGGGGTGGGTCGCGGCGATCGGGAAAGAGCGCCGCGTCCGCGGTCCCGTGCTGAAGGAGACGAGCCCGTCGGACGGGACGGCGAAGTTCGGATGGGAGACGATCCAGGAGGCGGGGGACCTTCGGCTCGACTACGACCTGACGGTCCTCGGTCCGAAGAAGTTCCTCTGGCCGCCCAGGCAGACGCTGGTCGAGTACCGCCTGGACGGCGACCCCAAGCCGGAGGCCGTCCTGGAGGTCGAGGAGCAGGTCCTCTTCGGCGTGCATCCGTGCGACGCGACGGCGATCGGGACGCTGGACGCGGCGTTCGCCAAAGACGTGGCGGACCCGCATTATCTGGCGCAGCGAGCGGCGACGGCGACCGTGCTGATGGATTGCGAGAAGCCCTGCGACGAGACGAGTTTCTGCCTGGACATGGGGTCGCTGTACCCGGAGACGGGGTACGACCTGGCGCTCGCGCCGATTCCGGGAGGGTGGTTTGTCGAGACGAAGACGGAGTTGGGGAAGCGTCTGCGGGAACTCGGGAAGATGCGCAGGGCCGAGAAGGCCGACCTGGAGGCCCGCCAGGCGTTCGTCGAGCGCAAGCGGGCCGGCTTCCACCTGAAACTGCCGTTCGAGGTCAAGTACCTGCCGGAAATCCTGGACGAATCCTACGACAGCCTGGTGTGGGAGGCGATTGCGCGGCGGTGTTTCTCGTGCGGAAGTTGCAACACGACGTGCCCGACGTGCTATTGCTGGGACATCGCGGACGTGGTGGCGGACGACCTGGCCAGCGCGGCGCGAGTGCGTCGGTACGATTCGTGCCAGTTGGACCCGTTTGCCGAAGTGGCGGGGGGGGAGAGTTTCCGCGAGCAGCGCTCCAGCCGCCTGCGGCACCGGATGTTCCGCAAGGGCAAATACATTCTGGAGCAGACGGGGCGCGTCGGGTGCGTCGGCTGCGGTCGGTGCGAGCGGGCCTGCGTTGCCGCCATCAGCATTAAGGACACCTTCGTCCAGATTGCAGGGAGCCGATGACCGTGACACAAGCGGACGTGGACATCGAAAAAGGGGCGGCGGCGCCGAGCCCCTATGTGCCGCGCATGGCGCGGATTGAGTCGGCCGAGCAGATGACCGAGACGGAGCGGTTCTTCCGCCTCGAGATGGAGGACGGTCGGCCGCTGCGCTACGAGCCGGGACAGTTCGTCGAGGTCACGGTGTTCGGATTCGGCGAGGCGCCGATTTCCATCACTTCGAGCCCGACGCAGGGCGACGCCTTTGAACTGTGCGTCCGGAGCGTCGGGACGGTGACCAGCGCTCTGAAGGCGCTGGCGAAGGGCGACCGGGTGGGCATTCGCGGCCCGTTCGGGAACCATTTCCCGTACGAGAAGATGAAGGGCGAGGACGTCCTCTTTGTCGCGGGCGGGCTGGGCCTTGCGCCGACGCGGAGCCTCATCCGGTACGTCCTCGACAATCGGAAGGATTATCGCAACGTGACGATCCTGGTGGGGGCGCGCGAGCCGAAGTGGCTCCTCTTCCAGGACGAACTGGCGGAGTGGGGCCGGCGCCAGGACGCCAAAACATTAGTGACGGTGGACCGCTGCGGCGAGGAGTGGAAAGGGTGCACGGGGGTGATTACGCGGCTGTTTAAACAAGTGAAGTTGGACGCGGCGAAGACGTGGGCGGTCATCGTCGGGCCGCCCGTCATGTTCAAGTTCACAGTCCTGGAGGCCCTGGCGGAGGGCGTGCCGGAGCGGCGGATCGTGTGCAGTCTGGAGCGGCACATGAAGTGCGGGGTGGGCAAGTGCGGGCACTGCCAGATCCGCGGCATCTACGTCTGCCGCGACGGGCCCGTCTTCACCTACGACCAGGTCAAGCAACTGCGCGAGGGCATCTAGATGGCGAAGCCGACGCTGATGTTCGACGCCCTCTCGTGCTGCGAGGGGTGCGAGTTGCAGGTGGTCAACTGCGGGCCGGCCCTGCTGCCGATCCTGGAGCGGGCCGACATCGTCCGCTTCCGCGAGGCGTCCGACGGCGACGCGGACCATTACAACGTGGCGTTCGTCGAGGGCTCAATCGTCACGGAGCACGACATCGAGAAGGCGAAGGAAATCCGCGCGAAGACCGACGTGCTGGTCGCCCTCGGGGCGTGCGCGACGATCGGCGGCGTCAACGCCGTCAAAAACTTCCAGGACCTGGACGATGTGTCGGCATATGTCTATGGAGACAAGAAGGACTGGTTTCCGCACATTCCGGCCCGGCCGCTGAAGGCCGAGGTGAAGGTGGATGCGGAAATCCACGGGTGCCCGATCAACCCGCAGGAGTTCCTGGCCGCCGCCAAGTGCCTCCTGATGGGCAAGCCGTACAAGCAACCCAACTACCCCGTCTGCGTGGACTGTAAACTGGCCGACAACGTGTGTCTCTGGCACAAGGGCCTGCCGTGCCTCGGCATCGTGACGCGGGCGGGGTGCGCGCCTTTCCTCTGCCCGAGCGCGGGGCACAAGTGCATCGGCTGCCGGGGCCTGGTGGACGACCCGAACGCCCAGGCCGCCAAGGACGTGATGGCGGAGTTCGGTCTGACGGTGGACGACATCCTGCGGGAGTTCCGCCTGTTCCAGGGCATCTACGACGAAGTGGCGAAAGAATAGTCCATCGAGAACATTTAGCCGCCGGCCTTGGCCGGCGCGTTCCGTTCAGCCTCGCCTCGGGCGGGCGCTGAGGGACGATTGAGCGAGGTCGAAAGAAAGCATGGCGAAAGCGTCAAAAACGTTGGACGTCCGCGTCGAGTACGTCACGAGAGTCGAGGGGCACGGCAACATCGTCGCCCGCGTCGAGGACGGCGAACTCGTCGAATGCAAAATGGAAGTCATCGAGTCGCCCCGATTCTTCGAGGCGATGCTCCGCGGACGCTCGTGGCAGGACGCGATGTTCCTCACCACGCGGATCTGCGGCATCTGCGCGTGCGGCCACGGGTCGGCGAGCCTCAAGGCCACCGAGGACGCCATGGGCTTTGCGCGGAGCGAGCAGACCGAACGTCTCCGCCGCATCGTCCTCGATGCCGAGCAACTCGACAGCCATTGGCTCCACGTCTATTTCCTCGTCGCGCCGGACTTTTTCGGGGCCCCGAGCGTCATCCCGCTCGCCAAGACCCACACGGACGTGGTGCTGCGGGCGATGAGGCTCAAGGCCCTCGCGACCCACATCTGCCGGGTGCTCGTCGGCCGGCACACGCACCCCATCGGCATGGTGCCCGGCGGCTACATGAAATTGCCGAGCGTGCGCACCTTGAAGGAACTGCGGGCCGAGGTCGCCAAGGTCGAACCCGACGTCCACGCCACCGTGGACCTCTTCGCCACGCTCTCGATGCCCGATTTTGAGCGCGAGACCGAGTACGAGTCCATCACGAGCCCCGATGAATACGCGTTTTTCGACGGCGACCTTGTGACGAGCGACGGCGACCGCGCCCAGCCGCGCGATTACGCTCAGATCATCCACGAGTCCATCGTCCGGCACTCCAGCGCGAAGCACGTGAAAAACAAGCGCGAGAGCCTCATGGTCGGGGCCCTCGCACGGTTCAACAACAACCACAAGCAACTCCATCCGAAGGCGAAGGAGGCCGCGGAGAAACTCGGCCTCAAGGCCCCGTGCACCAACACGTTCCACAACAACACCGCCCAGGTCGTCGAGACGGTCCACTGCTACTACGACGTCCTTCGGTTGCTGGATGAGTTGATTGGGGCCGGCATTGAGGACGAGAAACCGCCGATGCAGTGGCCGGGACAGGCGGGCGAAGGCGTCGGCGTCGTCGAAGTGCCGCGAGGCACGCTCGTCCATCATTATCAATATGATAAGAAGGGCATCGTGACGGGCGCGAACCTGGTGATTCCGACCAATCAGAACCTGGCGAACATCGAGGCCGACTTCCGGGCCTACGTCCCGCAACTCATGAAGGAGGGTAAGAGCCAGGACGAGATTCGCCACGCCCTGGAAATGCTCGTCCGGGCCTACGACCCGTGCATTTCCTGCTCGACGCACCTGGTCGAGGTGGAGTTCAAGTAGTCCCTGCTGCGACACCAAACCGGGTGGCACTGGTGGCTTGCCCACCAGTGCTTTTTTATCAAGGCAGCGACGTGCACTGGCGGGCAAGCCGCTAGTGCCACCCCTGGTTCACCTACCCGCCCATTCCATCAGCAACATCAGGAATCCTATCAACGTTGAGGCCGCGCTCCCTGGCCAATCTCTTGAACTCAGAGACCGCATTCCTGAGGTTGTCAAGAACCTCGTCCAACTGCCATGCTTTGTTCTTAGGGTCGCGGTTGTACAGGAGCCTCGCTCGCGTGATGTGTGCCAGTTGATTGTTCATCTTGGCCATGTGCTCGCTGAATCGCGGCGGCTTCTTGAGGGGGTGCCCGGCTGAAAGCAGATCACCTACACGGATGTAACCCCCGCTGCTGTTCTTGAAAAAGAACTCATACAGTGTGCGCGCATGCAGGGCGAAGCACTCCAGGGCTAAGTTCTCCAGGGCTGTGTAACCCAGGCTTTGAGCCAAGGTAAAGTGCCGTGTCGCAACGTTCAACATCCAGACTTCATAGCCCACCACCCCAAGAGCATCTCTCGTGTCTTCTTGTGAGAGCATGCCCACGCCTCCTTGTTGTCCTTTTGTGGGTGGCACTGGCGGCTTGTCCGCCAGTGCTTCATCTCATTCGCGCTGCTCAAGGAAACCCATGTACGGTGGGCAGGTCCGGGTCCGGCGCTCCCTCGCCCTCGTAGTGGTGCCAACTGGACCATTTCCATTCGGCCGGACTCGAACACAGCCCGCGCCTCACAGGATTCGCATGCGCGTACTGAATGGCCGCCAGGATCGTCTTTTCGCCCGTCAGGTTGCGGTCGTATCCGCCACCTTCCTGCCAGAACCGGAAAACGCGCCTGCCCGGTCGCTCATGCACCATCAATTGCTCCAGCCGCGTGTCCCCCAGGCGCTCCATGGTTTGCTTCACCCGGTAAGCGTGCGGTCGTTTGATAGCGAACAGAAGAGAGGCAACGCGCGCGTCCGCTCGCACGGGTAACACGATCAAGTGCACGTGTTCCGGCATATACACAAACCCGAGAAGGCGAAACCCGTGGCGCTCGACCGCTGCATCAATCGCCCCGGACAAAAGCCGCTTGAAAGCATCGTCTTCCAGAAGTGGCCGTCCCCGGGAGCACGAGAACGTCAACTCGTGCGCGGAACCGGGAAGGTCGAAACGCTTGACGCGCTTTCGCGGCCCAAGAGGTGTCTGCATGTCCGAAAGTATAAGAAGCCTTGCACTGGCGGACAAGCCGCCAGTGCCACCCATCATGATGTTGTTCCGATGCCCGGTTTGGCCGGGTGGCACTGGTGGCTCGTGCACTTTCCACGCGGGTGGCACTGGTGGCTCGCCCACCAGTGCTTCGTTGCCGGCCCCGTGTTGGGGTGGGTTACAGAAAAAGCACAAGGCCGGGCGCGCCTGGAGGCAGGCCCGGCCCGGGGGTTTTGCGTCGGTCGGGAAGCCTTAGAGTTCCTCGCCGCTCTCGTCCTCAACCTCCTCAGCAACCGGGGCCGGCTCTTCCGCCACAGGCTCTTCCGCCACCGGCTCTTCCGCCACCGGCTCTTCCGCCACAGGCTCTTCCACCACCGGCTCTTCCACCACCGGCTCTTCCGCCACAGGCTCTTCCGCCACGGGCTCTTCCGCCACGGGCTCTTCTGCCACGGGCTCTTCCACCACCGGCTCTTCCACCACGGGCTCTTCCGCCGGGGCGGGTTCTTCCGCTACAGGTTCTTCCGCGGCGGGCTCTTCTGCCGTTGGCTCTTCAGCCACAGGCTCTTCGGCCGCAGGTTCTTCCATAGGCGCCGGCTCTTCCACCACGGGTTCTTCCGCCGGGGCCGTCGGCGCCGGTTCGGGTTCGCCCTTGCATCCGCCGACGACCAGCAAGGCCACACACAGACCACCCAACCACCACATGCGAAGATTCATCGCAATCCTTTCCCACGGGGCTCCTGTCAGGTCTTCGCCTGCCGCCCCGCCTGGCGAAGACCGCACCGCCCGGTGGGCCCCACGCAGGCCCTTCCAGTAGGCGGGCGACCCACCATTATAACCGCCGCCCGGCGGGTTCAACATCTTTCTGCCGCCAAGGCCGCCGCGAGAGGACCGAAAAGTAAGGCCGGACGTGCCGCTCCGCGCACATCCGGACGCGAGGCCGTCAGCCGAGGTCTTCCTCTCGCAGGCCGGCCATTTTCACGAGGTGATGCAGCAGCCCGGTCTTGAGCGGCTTAGAGCCGTGAACCGGCACGGAAAGCCGGACCACACTCCCCGGCTTGCCGTAGATGTGATGGCTTCCGTGAACTCGCAGGAGCGCCCATCCGTGGCGCTTAAGGATTTTGGCCAAGGCTTTCCCGGAGAGGGCTTTCATACGGCGATCTCAACGACGCGGTCCTTCTGGGTGACCTGAGGCGTTTGGACGTCCACCGAAAGGCACCCCTCGATGGCCTCGTAGAGGTTCTTCAGGAGTTCCTCGAACGTGTCGCCCTGGGTGGCGCAGCCGGGAATGGCCGGGACTTCGGCCCAGTATCCGCCCTCCGGCGCTTCGTGAACGATGACTTTGACTTTCATCGGACAAAAGCCTCGCTTTCACAGTTCCGTAGCCGGGCTGCCGTTCGGCAGCATCCGCGCGCGGCACCACGGCCGCCTGTCGCGAGCCCTTTTCCTACGGTACTTCAAGCGTATTCATTGCCACTGCCGTTGGCAAGGGGTTTTATGCCGCCCCCGCTTCCCCGTCGCCGCCCAAAGCGGCCGGACATGCCGCGCTGGGCGCGTCCGGCCGATGGGCTGCTCGTTTCGCCTGCGCTATTCCGCTAGCGGGGCTTCGGCCTCCTTCGGGGCCTCGGCGCCTTTCTCGGCGGCCGGTTCCGGCGCCGCCGGGACTTCCTCGACCGCCTCGGCCTTCGGTTCCTCGGCGGGCGGGTGCATTTTCTCTTTCTGCTCGGCTGTCAGGACCTCGGCCTCGATGCGGGCCATGAGCCGCTGCCCGATCTCCTCCTTGGCCTTGTGGATGTCCTTCTCATCGCCCTGGACGGCCATCATCTCCTTGGCCGCCTCGTTAGCCATCGCGCGGACCTGGGTCTTCTGCGCATCGTCCAGTTCGGCTTTCGCGTATCGCCGCATGAGGTTGCGGTACACGACGAAGCCTTCCCACGTCTCGCGCTGCTCCGGCGTCAGGCAGGCCAGGATTTTGGCCCGGTGCTCGATCTGGAGGGCTCTGAGTTCTTCCCTCAGGGCCTTCGTCTCCTCGCCGAGGCGCTGGACGGCCTCTTCGTCGCCGGCCTCCTTGGCGGCGGCCAGGTCTTTCTTCAGGGTGCCGGCCTTTTCTCTGCCGGCTTTCATGGCCTCATCCTTGGCGGTGAGGGCCGTGGCGAGCGCTTCCTTCTGGGCGTCGTCCAGGCCGCACTCGTTCGCCATAATGGCGTACTCGCCGCGAAGCGTGATCTCGGCCTTGGCGGGCGCCTCGCCGCAGCAGGCACCCTCTTCGACCGCCAACGCCGGCGCCGCCAGCGCCGCCGCTGCCCCAAGCCCCAACAGCCAACCTGTCCAGTGCCTCATGGTTCCCTTCTCCCCAGGGCCTTCCATTACGTCTTCGGTCGAGGCCCGCGACGCGAAGATCGCTCCCTTGGGCAAGGGGCCGCCCGGCCCCCCCCTGCTCTCTGGTAAGGAATTGGACACACTAACAGACCAAGAGGTGTCGGTCAAATGAATCCGGACTGCCCGGCGACGGCAAGGCGGGGGGCGCGCCGTAAGTCCCCCGGAAATAAAGGGTTACGTTTTCCCGGCAACCCTGGCGAAGCCGCTAGGACATCAACATCGAATCGCGCAGCGCCTCTTCGGCGGCGGGCAACTCGTCTTTCTTCAGTTTCGAGCGCAAGAGTTCCTCGCTCGCCTCCGGGGCGACTTCGGCAGGCGTCGCGCCGGGACGACGCACACGGGCCGTCAACTCCTCCAGCACCGCGACCCAGCGAAAGACAAAGTACGCCGCCCGCTCCGCCGTGTGGCCCGGCGGGACAAGGCTTGCCGCGTGAATCCGCCACACGCCCCGCTCCTCCTCAAGGTGAAGCGGGACGCGGCCGTTGGGCAAGTAAGCAAAGGCCAGGTCGCCGGTCCGCACGAGCGTGATGCCCATCGGCCAGTCGGCCTGGCGCGGCCAGAGGGCCACCCGCGCCCCCGGCGACTGCTGAAGCGACTCCCACCCCTCCGGGCCGTACGTCTCGACCACCGCATCGTGGAACGTCTGGGCCGCACGCACCGCCTGCTGCATCGCGATGGCCAGCACCAGGTCATCCTGCGACCCCGCGAAGCAGGAGAGGTACTGCGTCTGGTCGCCCGTGGCGAGGCCTTGGTGCCACCGCACCAGCAGGGCGCGCGGCCCGGAGGCGTCGGCCCCTCCGGCGGGCGCGCGGTCGGCCTCGCCGGGTGCGGCACATCCCGCCGCCAGCGCCAGCGCCAGGGCGGCTACGGTTCCGCCTCGACCGAATCGCATCATGGTTCGTCCCCTTTACCCGAATCGCACGGGCAGTGTACCCGACGGCGCGCCGCCCCGCCACGGCGCACTGTCTTCCGCCTCTTGGACGCCGCCGCCCGCCGCCGGTTCCGTTTTGCGCTTGTGCCGACGCGCCCGCGGCCTAGAATCGCGGGTGCCACGGTTTGCTTGTCAAACCGTGCGCCTGACACTTGCGGCACCGATTGACAAGCAATCGGTGGCACCCGAGGGAGGGAGTCCGCGCATGGCATGCGAGAAACGCATCGGCGTCCTGACGGGCGGCGGGGACTGTCCCGGCCTCAACGCCGTCATTCGCGCCGTCACCAAAACCCTCATCCACGAGGGTCGGGCCGAGGTCCTCGGTTTCCTGGACGGCTACGAGGGCCTCGTCCTCGACCGCACCATGCCCCTGGACTGGGACGCCGTCTCCAACATCCTGACGCTCGGCGGGACGATCCTCGGGACGAGCAACAAGGCCGACCCCTTCCGCTGGGCCGAGCCGTGCGGCGAGGGGGTCACGACTTCCGACCGCTCACGCGATGCGCTTGGCGTCTTCGAAAAGCACGGGCTCGACGGCCTGGTGGTGATCGGGGGCGACGGCTCGATGGCCATCGCGGGGCGCCTGGCCGCCCTGGGGATGCCGATCGTCGGCGTCCCCAAGACGATTGACAACGACGTCCGCGGCACGGACCTGACGTTCGGGTTCCAGAGCGCGGTGAATGTGGCGACGGATGCGCTGGACCGGTTGCACACGACGGCCAGCGCCCATCACCGCGTCATGGTGGCCGAGGTCATGGGCCGATACGCCGGCTGGCTGGCCCTCCACTCGGGCCTGGCCGGCGGCGCGGACGTTCTGCTCATCCCGGAGATTCCGTTCCGCTGGGACGCCGTTGCCGAGGTCTGCCGGCGGCGGTACGAGCGCGGCCGGCGGTTCAGCATCGTCTGCGTCGCCGAGGGCGCCAAGCCCGAAGGCGGCGAGGCGGTCGTCCGCTGCCGCGTTGAGACGAGCACCGACCCGGTGCGTCTGGGCGGCGTGGGGCATCTGGTCGCCCGCACGGTGGAGCAGATGACGGGCATCGAGGCCCGCGCGACGGTGCTGGGATATGTGCAGCGCGGCGGCCCGCCCTCGCCGTTCGACCGCGTCTTCGCCTCGAGCCTGGGCTACCGCGCGGGGAAGTTAGTCGAGGCCGGCCGGTGGGGGCGGATGGCGTCGTGGCAGAAGGGGGGGCTTACGGACGTGGCGCTGGAGGAGGCGGCGGGCGGATGCCGCCTCGTCCAGCCGGATGAGCCGCTCCTGGCCGTCGCACACGCGGTCGGGACGAGTTTCGGCGAGTAGAAACGGCGTCTCGGCGGCTTACGCGTCGCTCCTCGTCCAGTCGGTCCCGCCGCGTCCCGGCGCGCCGGGACCGCGGACGATCCGGCGGTACAGCGTGTCGCGTTCGACCGGCTCGCACCCCGCCGCCCGCGCCAGATGCTTGAGGTCCTCGACCGAGAGGGCCTGCGGCGTGCGGGCGCCGGCGGCGTGCGTAATCTCCTCCCGGACGACCGTCCCGTCCAAATCGTCCGCCCCGAAACGCAGGGCGACTTGGGCCAGGTCCGGCGTCAACATAATCCAGAACGCCTTGATGTGGTCGAAGTTGTCCAGCAAGAGCCGCGCAAGGGCCATCATCCGGAGGTCCTCGACGGCGGTCGGGCCGGCGAGCGCCCGGCCGTCGCGTGCGGCGTCTTGCGCCAGCGCCGTCCCCTCCGGATGAAAGGCGAGCGGGATGAACGCCTGGAAGCCGCCTGTTTCGTCCTGAAGGTCCCGCAGCGCCAGCAAGTGGTCCACGCGGTGCTCCAGTCGCTCCACGTGGCCGTAAAGCATCGTGGCGTTGGTCGCCAGATCCAAGCGGTGGGCCTGGCGATGGACGGCGAGCCAGGCGTCGGCATCCATCTTCCGCGGGCAGATGCGCCGGCGAACGTCGGGGTCGAAAATCTCGGCCCCGCCGCCCGGCAGCCCGGTCAGGCCCGCTTCCTTCAGGTGCGCGAGGGCCTCGGCGACGGTTGTGCCCGCCCGCCGTGCGGCATGTTCCACCTCCACGGCCGTCAGCGCCTGGATCGAGACCGCCGGGAACGCCTCGTGCAGCCGGCCGACCATCTCGATGCAGTAGTCGAGCCCCACGTCGGGATGCAGGCCGCCGACGACGTGGATTTCGGTGGCGCCGGCGGCGACGTCCGGCGCCGCACGCGCGACGACCTCCTCGGGCGCGAGGAGATAGGCGTCGGCGTCCGCCGGGTCGCGCGCAAAGGCGCACAGCGGGCAGCGATTGACGCAGACGTTCGTGTAGTTGACGTGGGTGTTGACGATGTAGTAGGCCGCGAGATCGTGCTTGCGCCGGCGCACCAGGTCCGCCAGGCGCCCGACGGCCAGGAGGTCGGTCGAGTCGGCCAGCGCAAGACCGTCGTCGCGCGCGAGGCGCTCGCCCGCCTCGACTTTCGCCGTGATGGCCTCCAGATCGCTCACGCGTGCACCCGCCCGAGGAGGATATCGGCAACGACCCCCGCGAGCCAGACCATGCTGACGGCGGCGTTCCAGGAGAGGAAGGCGCGAGGACCGCCCGCCTTCGCCCCTTGGGCTATGGCGGGCAAGCCCGCCGCGCGGGCGATAAGATGCCGATAGCCGAGAACAACGGCGATGAGGACCAGGGCCGCTTCGCTCGCGCGCCCCAGCACCGGCTGCGCACCCGCGGCGTCCACCACGAGTACCGCGGCCAGCAGCGCGAGGGCCGCCACGTGCGACGCCGCCGCCACGAGCCGCGCCCCCCGCACGCCCAGCCGCGCAGGGACGCTCTTCAGGCCTTCCCGCCGGTCGAAGGCGGCGTCGTGGACGGCATAGAGGATGTCGAACCCCGCCGTCCAGAAGAGGACCGCTGCACCCAGCACAATGGGCAACGTCTCGAGCGACGCCCGAAGCGCGATCCACGCGCCCACCGGCGCCAGGCCCAGGCAGAGGCCCAGGACCCCGTGCGCGAGAACGGTCCATCGCTTGGTCCAGGAATAGCCGACGAGGACGGCCAGGAACGCCGGAGCGAGAATCGCCGGCCACGGGTTTCCGCGCAGCGGCCGGAAGAGGGCCGCGCAGAGGAGGAACGCAGCGGCGGCGGCGAGCGAGAGCCCAAGGGCCGTCCCGCGCCGCAGCCTCCCTGCCGGGATCGCCCATTCGGCGGTGCGAGGATTGCGCGCATCGAGCGCTGCGTCGGCGACGCGGTTGAAGCCCATCGCCGCCGTCCGGGCCGTCACCATGCACGCCACCAGGAGCGCCAGCGACGCGGCGTCGGGGCACGGGGGATCGGCGAGCATCGCCGCTCCCAGGGCGAACGGCAGCGCAAAAAGGCTGTGCTCCAGGCGGATCGTCCGCCCGAACTCCAGGAATTGTCGCGCTAGCGCTCGAGGCATCCCGGCCACCGGACGTTCAGGTCGTGCTCGATGCCGATCCGTGCGAGCACCTTCGCCACGACGAAGTCCACCAGGTCGCCGACCGACCGCGGGCGATGGTAGAAGGCGGGCATGGCGGGGATGACGGCCGCCCCCGCCGACGCAAGGTGCGCCAGGTTCTCCAGGTCCACGGCGGTCATCGGCGTTTCCCTTGGCACGAGGACCAGGGGCCGCCCTTCCTTGAGGGCCACGCGGGCGGCGCGCTGCACCAGGTTCGACGCCAGGCCGTGCGCGATCGCCGCCGCCGTGTTCATCGTGCAGGGGATGATGACGACAGCCTCGGCATCGAACGAGCCCGAGGCGGGCGGCGCGTCGAGCCTCTCGGCCGGCGTGTAGGAAATGTGCGCGAGGATGCTTTTCGGCCAGAGGGGCGCAAAATCCGGCGCGTCGGCCGTGCCGGCCAAATCCGCCTCGTCGGCCAGGACGAGCCGCCCCGGTCGCGTGACGACCAGCGCGACCTCGCGCCCGGCGCGGACGGCCAGTTCGACGAACCGGACGGCGTAGGCGGCGCCCGAGGCGCCCGTGACGCCGACGACCAGGCGTCTAGCGGGCGGCGGGGGGCGGCTCGCGGAGTTGGGCTTCGACATAGGCGATCTTCTTTCCCACGGTGTCGGCGAGGGCGGCGACGTAGGGGTCCTGCGGGTTGCGCGCCCGGCGCCGGGCGAGTTCGTCGCGGACGTGCGTCAACTCGTCGAGCGCCCGCCGCCAGGAACCGGGGTCGGCGGCGGCCCGGGCAATGAGGGTCTCGGCAGCGGCCAGGCGGGCCTGCATCGCGCCGTCGGTCCCCGGAAAGGTCTCGCCCACCTGGTCCAGAGCCGCGACGCGTTTGACCTCGTCGGCCTCGAACATCGCGAGGCGCCAGGCGACGTTGTCGGCCAGCGGGCCGTCGGGGTCCGCCGCCCGGGCTTCCACGAGCGCCCGGCGGTGGGCGTTGGTGCCTTCGCGGGCGAGCGCCTCGAAGTAAAGGGCCATGGCCCGTCCGGCCGCCTCGGTCGGCCGGTGGTTCTCCTCCAGGACGGCCAGGTGCATCAGCACCCGCTGGCGGACGGTCTGGAGGCGGCTGGCGCGCTGCTTGACCTCGATGGCCGAGCCGACCGTCAGCAGGTCGCCCAGGACGCTGAAGTCGTCCAGGGGGTCCACGGTCGGCGTCTCAAGGTGGTCGGTCCGGGCGAGGGCCTCGCGGAAGTGGCGTTCGGCTTCGTTAAAGGCGCCGCGCGCGGCGGCATCGTCTCCGAGGTGAAGGCGGGCGTCCACGGCCCAGGGGCTGGCGGGGCGATTCCGGAGGATTCGGCGCCAGAGGTCGGGGGCGGCAGGCAGGTCCGGCGGGGCGTCGGACCCCAGACGCTCCAGATACTCGGCCAGGCGGGCGCGCACCTCGTCGGAGCGACGGCTCTCGGGGTACCGCGCGAGGAACGCTTCGTACGCCTCGGGCGGCGGGGCGCTCCATCCCGCCCGGGGCGACGCGAGAAAGCCGTAGCGCACCTCGTCCAATCCGACGAAGGCCACCAGCGCCATGATCGGCCCCGCCGCCAGGACCGCCACGAGCGCCCCCGGCCAGCGGACGTGCCAGTTGTCCGCCCATCCGACGGCGACAACGAGGGCGACCGCCGCCGCACTGAACGCCACAGCGGCCACCGGCACGACGACCAGCGCCCCCCGGAGCGCGGGGGCGAGCGTCTCCGGCTCGCTGCGTGCGGCCTCGACGAACCACCAGACTGCCACAGGCACAAGGGCCGCCAGGCCGCTCGCCAACTTGCTGTGCATCCGTAGCCGCTGTCCGGCGGCGATCCAGACGGCCAACGCGTGGATACCGATGAACACCGCCGCCGGCACGACCATCGCCGACAGCGTCGGGCCGGTCCCGACCGGCCCCACCAGCGCGATGATGAGCACCAGGAGCCAGCCCCCGCGCTTGCCGTACAGAATCCCCGTCAGGATGGGCACGGCGGCGAGCATCGCCAGCGCCGCCCCGATTACCAGGCCATAGGCCGGACACTCGACGATCGAAACCGGCCATGTCGCCCAGGCCCCGACGTCCATCACCGGCCGGACGAACGGGTCCGACGAGCCGGTCACCAGGGCCCGCAGGGCCCACGCCAGGCCGCCCGTCACCAGGACCGCGAGGCCCAGATACACGTTGGCCTCGGGCAGGTAGGCCCGGCCGCAGCGGTTGCAGACGTCGTCGCCGACCGCCGTCTCGAAGAAGAAACATTTGGCGCAATGCATGGCCCAAGTCCGTTTGAGCGTGGTTTTCGGCCGCCGAAGACGGCCGCGATGCCGCCCGGGAGCCTCTCGACGGCGACGGCCTCCAGGCCGGCGGCGCGCATCCGCTGGAGCGTCGCCTCGGCCGGGCCGAACGCCTCGACCGAGTCCACCAGGTGCCGGTAGCCGCCGCGGTCGGGGCCGGCCGCCCACCGAGCCAGCGTAGGCAGAACGCGGCGAAAGTAAAGGAGAAAGGCACGGGCCCGCAGTCCCCGCCCCTCGGGCGCGTGGAACTCGAGCACGACGACCCGCCCGCCCGGCCGGACAACGCGGACCATCTCCGCCAGCCCCTCCGCCGGGTCCTCCAGGTTCCTCAGGCCGAAGGCCGACGCCGCCGCGTCCACCGAGCCGTCGGCCAGGGGCAGGCGAAGGGCGTCGGCCAGGAGGACGGCGGCGCGGCCGGCGCGCATGGCATCGGCCAACTTGCGCCGAGCGCGGGCGAGCATGGGGGGCGAAAAATCGCACGCGACGATTCTCCGTCCCCGCCGCGCAAGAAGCGCGCGGGCGAGGTCGCCCGTTCCGCAGCAGACGTCGAGGACGGTTTTGGCCGTCCCGCACGCCCCGGCCGCACGCGAGCGCCAGCGATGGTCGAGGCCCGCCGACAGGAGATGGTTCAGAAAATCGTACCGCGGCGCGACGGCCGCGAAGATGCCGTGCACCCGCGCCGCGTGTTCTCCCGCGCGGTTATTCAAAGCCGTACTCCCGCCAGCGGCGCGTCACACGGGCGGCGGTGTCGGGGTCCGGGGCGAGCGGTTCGGGCCACGCCCGGCCGCCGACCTCTTGGGGGAGTTTGCGCGTGGCGTCGATGCCCAGTTTGCCGCCCTCCCCGCCCGACGGGGCCGCGTGGTCCAGGACGTCCGCCCGGCCGGTTTCCAGAACGGTGTCGCGGCGCGGGTCGGCCTCGGCCCCGACGCGCCACAGGACCTCCTCCGTGTCATGGACGTTGACCGATTCGTCCACGATGACGAGAAACTTCGTGTAGGCCAACTGGCCCATCCCCCAGAGCGCCCGCATCACCTCGCGGGCCTGGCCGGGACGGTGCTTACGGATGGAGACGAACGCCCAGTTGTGGAACACGCCGAAGAGCGGCAGAGCGAGGTCCACGACTTCCGGCACGACGGTGCGGATGACCGGCAGGAAGATCCGCTCCGTCGCCTTCGCCAGGTAGCAATCCTCCTTCGGAAACCGCCCGACGACCGTTGCCGGATAAACGGCGTCGGCGCGGTGCGTGACGGCCGAGACGCGCATCACGGGATACTCGTCGGCGGGGGTGTAGTAGCCGGTGTGGTCGCCGAAGGGGCCTTCGCGGGCGCGCTCGCCGCTTTCCACGGTTCCCTCGATGACGATTTCGGCGTCGGCGGGGACCACGAGCGCGACGGTCTTGCAGGGAACAACCGCGACCGCCTCGTCGCGGAGGAACCCCGCAAACACCAGTTCGTCCATGCCGTAGGGCAACGGAGCGGTGGCGACATACGTGAGGACGGGGTCGCCGCCGAGGGCGACGGCGACGGGCATGGCCCGGCCGCGTTCGGCCCAGGCGCGCCAGTTGCGGGCCCCGTCGTGGTCCGCGTGCCAGTGCATCCCGAGGCGCCGCGGGCCGAACACCTGGAGCCGATACATGCCGACATTTCTATTCTTCCCGTCGGGATCCGCCGTGTAAACCTGCGGAAGGGTGATGAACGGCCCGGCGTCGCCCGGCCAGGAGCGAAGGATCGGCAGGCGCGCGAGGCTGGCCTCGTCGCCCGTCCGGACCACTTCCTGGCAAGGGCCGGAGGGGACGGTCTTGGGGCGGAGGCGCGCGAGCTCCAGAAGTTTCGGCAGCGCCTTCATCTTGGCCGCCAGGCCGGCGCCGCCCGCCAGCGGGACCGAGGCCGCCAGGCGGCCGACGCGTTCGGCGATGGCCTCAAGGCTCTCCGCGCCGAGGGCCCAGGCCATTCGCTCCATCGAGCCGAAGGCGCCGACGAGGACGGGCATCGTGTGGCCGGCGACGTTCTCAAAGAGGGCGGCCGGTCCGCCGCGCGCGATGAGTCGGCCGGCGATTTCGGCGATCTCCAGGTCCGTCGAGACTTCGGCCCGGACGCGGACGAGTTGACCCGCGGCCTGGAGGCGGGCGATGAACGAGCGGAGGTCGCGCGGGGCCATTTACGGTTCCGGCGTTGTCGGGGCGCGGCCGGGGGGCGGGGGCGGGTTCCCCAGGTCGGGCGGCTTCTCGCCCAGGTGCGCCAGCAATTGGAACAGCAGGTTTCGCTTCACGAACACGTCGTACGCCAGTTCGTGCGGCAGGATGTAGGCGATCTCGGGTCCCGGCGGGACGTACTGCGTGCCCACGATCCTCCCCGTGTAATACATCAGCGGAATCTTCCCCTGGTCGAGCGTCCGGCTCCAGACCTGCGACCCGAGGCTCACCGACAGGTCCACGCCGAGCGTGTACTTGATGGTCCCGTCGGCATGCGAGACGCCGAACATGAAAATGTCGTATTGCTGGCCGTCGAAAATCATCCGGTTCTCGACGTCGCCGTTGGGTTGGTGCTCGAAGACGTTGCTCATGCGATTGAAGCGGTAGGTCGTCAGTCGCAGGCCGGGCAGCAGGGCCGTGATGTAATCCGGTGCGCCGGGCCCTTCCAGCAGGCCGTCCGTCAGGACGGTTTCCCCCCGGCCGAGAGGCACGGATCCCTCGGCCAGTTCCTGCGTCAGCACCTCGGTGTGCGTGAACCGGCCGAACACCTGCATCCCCGGGAAGGTGCGGTCAATGAACGGCTTGAGGTTCTCGCCCATGGCCAGGTCACGAGCGGTATAGGCGACGGAGAGAACGGGCGGTTCCTCGGCGAAGTCGAGGAGGAGTTTGCCGGCGACCTTTCCCTCGTTCAGGTCGCATTCAAAATGCGGGACGTCGAACCGCCGGTCGCCGAGGCGCCACTCGGTCGCCAGCCCGAGCAGCGTGTACCGGGCGCCCAGTTCCTTGACGCTGAGGGTGACCTCGCCGAGTTGGATATCGCCCGAGATGCGGGCCCGCGCCAGCAGTTGCCGGACGGACCGGGCCAGCCTCGCCGACGTTTCCTCGACCGGCACGATCGCGGCGGCCTCGCCCCCGGCCGAAGGCCCGGATGCCCGCGCCGACAGACGCTCGCTGGTTTCCTCCACCAGCGTCTGCACCTCTTCCAGGGCGACCGTCTTGCCGCGGATGAACACCGACCCCTGGGGCGCGCCCCCCGGGTCGGTGACGTAGGCGACGAGCGTGACGTCGGTCCGCCCGGCCGCGAGATGCAGCCCGTCCGTTGCGAGGCGCGCTCCGTCGTAGGAGATCGGGCCGTCCAGCCCGATCCGCCGGTCCAGCCACATCAGGGCCGCCTCGCGGAAGGAGACCTCGCATCGTTCCAGGGCGCCGCCGCAGGAGTCCGCCGCCGCCGACAGGTCGAACGTCACGCCGCCGGTCGGCTGAAGGTCCGCCACACGCGCCGGAAACAGCGCCGCCACCGCGGCCATGTCGGGGACCCGGCCCTTGGCGCGCAGGAGCCAGGCGCTCGGCGCCGCCAGCCGACGAAGACGCGGGTCGTCGTAAAAGAGCCGACCCGAGGCCTGGATCTCGCCGTCGGCCAGGCGGACCGAGAGGCCTTCCAGGACGATTTCGCCCGGCACCTGTCCGAAGCGCAGGTCGAGGGCGACGGTGGCCGGCACGCCGGCCGGCTTGGCGATCCCGGCGCGCCGGGACTGGAGGATTCGGCAATCGGTGGCGCTGGCGTCGAGGTGGACCGCGCCGGCGAGCGGCGTCCCCCGGAAGGTCGCACCCAGGGCGGTCGCCCCTTCCAGGTTGCACCAGTCATAGAGGGAGCGCAGGCAGGGCACCGCCTCGCGCAGGGCCGCCTCGTGTTCCACGGTCGCCTGGACATCGAGCGCCGCGTTCGTGACGAGGGCCTCGGCCTGTTCGAGGCTGCCCACGGCCGACAGGGTTTCCGGCGCGAGCAGGCGGACCTGGCCGTCCAGGCGCATCGCCGACCGGCCGAGCCGGCCTTCCGCCTCCGTCTCGCAGAGGAAGGCAGGCGCATTCTCCGACTCGGGCGCCGGCATGATCTCGGCCGAGGCCCGGACCTCCAGCGCCATGCCGCGCGCCTTCGTCAGGGCCCCCTCGAAGCGGACGTCGGCGTCCGTCAGGTCGGCCGACGCCGCCAGGCTGAGGTTCTTCGGCACGGCGATGAGGCGAAGGGTGGCTTGCGCGCTTCCCTTCAGCCGGCCGGCCACACGCTGCGCCAGCACGGGCACAAGCGGAAGCGCCTGGCCCAGGTCCTGGGCCTCGGCCGTCACGTCCACCCGCGCCACCGGTCCGACGACGTCCGCGGTGAAGGATCGGCCGTCGGGGTTGGCCTCAGCGGTTGTCACGGCGAAGCGCAATTGGCTTTGTCCGGCGATGGTGACCTCGGCGCCCGGCAGGGCGAGGACGGCCCGGCCTTTGAGGAGTCCGGCCTCGCCGGCCGGTCCCGGCGCGCCGGGAGGCGTCCACCGGCCTGTCAGGCGGGCGCGGGCGTCGCGGCCGGCGGGCTTCACAAAATAGTCCCCCGCGCGGACCGCGGCCGCGCCCAAGTCCGCTTCCACCATTCCTTCCAACCGACCCTCGCGCAGGGCCAAGTCCACGGCGATCGCGGCCGAACCCGAAACGGGCGCGGCCTCGCCGCTGAAACGGTCCGGATAGAGAATCGCGCCGACCGACTCAATGCCTTCAACCGACACCGTGCCGCTGAAGCGCCCGGTCGCGGACGTCTCGCCCTCGATCGGGGCGCGCCACTCGGCCTGTCCGGCCCAGGCGACGGCGGCCTTGTCAATCCGCAGGCGAAGGGTCTCGAGCGACGCGCGGCCGAGGTCGTTCGCCACGACGGCCGACCCCTCCAGCCGCGCCGTCATCCCGACCGGCTTGGCCTCTCTGCGGGCGCTTGCGAAGCCCGCCTGGGTCAGGTCGGCCGAGAACGTCGCGACCAAGGCGGTCTGCCCCTCCCGCGTCTGGGGCGCCAGGACGAGGCGGGCCTCGGCCTGGCCGGCGGTCTCGGCGCCGCCGAGGACGCGGCGAAGGAGCGGCGCCTGGGCCGCCAGCGCCCCGAGGTCGGCTACGGTCGCGCTCGCTTCCAGCGACGCATCGGCGAGGCTCCAGGCGCCGCCGGGGGCAGGCAGGGGCAATCGCCCCGCAAGCGACAGCCGGGCCGAGTCGCTCCGCACGGTTGCCCGGCGAAGCGCCGGCGCGGCGCCATCGCGTGCGGCGTCGGCCTCGAAATCCAGGACGAGCCCCTGGTTGACTTCCTTGCGCACGACGCCCGGCCAGATCGCGCGCGTATCCTTCAGGTCCAGCGTTCCGGTCAGGCGCAGACCGTCCGGCGTCCCTGCCAGACGCACCACGAGGCCCGCGCTGCCGTCGAGGCGCTCGAACCGTTCGGCCAGCCGCGCCAGCGGCGCGATGGTTTGGACCAGCGGCCCCCAGGCGAGTGTCGTCCGGGCCACGAGGTCGGCCTCGCGGATCTCCGAACCGACGATCCGGACCCGTCCGCCCTCCAGGTGCAGGTTGATCCCCGGGGCTGAGAACTTCACAAGGTCCACGTCGAGGGGAGCGTCGGCGGCCGACCGGCGGACCTGGAACCCGAGGACGACCTGCGGGATCGTGGCATCCTCTCCCAGGTCGGCCAGGGCGAGGTCCCGCCCCTCGACCGCACCTTCCACCTGCCAGGCTTCCGGGCCGAACGTCGCGGACAGGCGGCCGGAGGTTCGGCTCAGGAGGCGCGCCAGACGCGCATCCGCCTGGACCATGCCCAGGGCTTCGGACCAGGCGACGTCTTCCCACTCGGCCTTGAGGCTGCCGCTGAGCCGACTGCGATCCGCGAAGTCGGCCGTGTTGGTGGTGGCCGTGAAGACGATCCGGCCGGGCTTCGCCCCGGCGACTTGGGCGGCGAAGGTCGCGTAGCCCTGGCCCGTGGTCACCAGTTCCCCCAGGCTCGCCTGGACGCCCGTCAGCTGGACGGTGCGTCCGAGCGCGCGGTTCTCCACGTGGACCGTCGCGTCCAGGACCTGGACGTTTCGGGCGCGCAGTCCTCCCGATGCATCGGGACCGGAACCGCCGAGATCCTCGACGTTCCACCGGCCCTGGCGGTCCACGGTGAGCCAGACCTCCAGGCCCCGGATGCGCAGGGCCTGGAGCGGCACGTCGGCGCCCGCGGCCGCGCGGGCTGTGTCCAGCGGGCTGAAGCGGACATCGAGCCGCTCCGCCCGCGCCAGAAGCGCTTCGCCTTCCCCCTCGCGCCGGCCGACCTCCAGCCCCGTCACCAGCAACCCCCGTCCCCAGCGGAAGTCGGCCGAGGCGACCCGGACCGGCCGGCCGCCGAAACGTTTCGACAGCGCCGCCTCGACCTGTCGGCGGACGGCAATGGAGGGAAGCAGGAGGGGAACGAGGACAGCGGCCAGGACAAGGAAGGCGAGGACCCCCATCCCGATGAGCAGAATCCTGCGCCATCGGCGGGGCGTCGGCCCCTCGACCATGCTCGGGGCCGCCCTGAGCCTGTCGCCCCTCGAACCTGCTCGGGGCGACCCAGAGTGTGTCGAAGGGTCGAAGGGCGGTGTCGGATTGCGGGTCTCGACCATGCCAGGAGGTTCCCTGCGTCCGCTTTGCGGGCCCTATCATATCGCCGGCCGGGCCCGAGGGAAAGGTTGCGCCCGCCCGAATCGCCGCGGT
>Ga0307379_10003582_pt1 | contig 22496 bp, 13 predicted proteins | sample UN2MG_FD_202237 | JGI IMG/M metagenome (GOLD analysis project Ga0307379, IMG submission 202237) | Soil microbial communities from Risofladan, Vaasa, Finland - UN-2 | ecosystem: Environmental > Terrestrial > Soil > Coastal area > Acid sulfate soil | place: Finland: Risofladan, Vaasa | collected... | reverse complement strand
ATCTCTGTCGGATCAGTTACCATGCCGGGAGTGAGCAAGGCCCGATGACAGACCTCAACGAAACAGGCCGCGTCTCTATCACTGCCGGGATGGCGCGTGGCATGCTTCGTGGGGCCGCGCGTCAGTGCCCTGAGTGCAAGCTAGGATTCCCCAAATACCCCGGCCGCTACCCCAAGACGTGCCCACGATGCAAGGGCGAAGTCCCCGGCCCGACTGATGCCGCACTGGCTGAGTCCGTGCGGACCATCACTGAGCGCGGTGCGTTAGATCGCTTCAAGGCGCTCGCCGGTATGGCGTTGATGACGGATGCACAGAGCCGACAGGTCAGCGGCGCTTTGGACATCATTACTAAGGCCGGTCACGACGCGCACAACTTCGCGGTGCGCAGTGAGTGGGATCTGGTCTCTGGCGAACTCACGCTGGTCGTGAACAAGACGCGCGAAGTGGCGAGCATGATTGCCGCCGCGACCGGCGGTGCGCCTGGGCTAATAAACAAGATGTCCAAGGCCATTGAGGGTGAGATTCGCAAGACCATCAATTCGATTCGCGCGCACCAAATGACCCCCGCTTACGAATCTATTAAGGCGCATCTAGTTCCTAGCGTAACCCCGACTGGTAAGCCTGGTTGGAAGATGACCGGATTGCGCGCCGACACAACCGTCTACGTGATCGAGCTTCCGGTTGAGAATTTCTCAAACCGGGGACACGCGAAGGTTTACAAGAAATTCAGACTCGTTGGTGAGGGTCGCATCGGAAGTGGAAACGGTTTCGGAAACCAGAAGGTTTTCCACTCAGAAAGCTCGACAACATTTGGCAACACGATCAAGCGTGCGCGAGAAGAACTGTTTGCATACATGGAAAAGAACATCATCGAATGGGCCAAGTACGTCGATAGGTTGGAGGAGGCTGCAGAGCCTGTAAGTGAAGCTGAGTGGGGTACCGGCGCTCACGCGATCACTACCGATGCTGCTGGTGAGGGTTTCTGGGGCAACGCTGGTGCTGGTGTGTTGCCAATCGCAAAGAGCACCGGACGAATCTTGGTCAGCCTGCGGTCGAAGTCCGTTAATGAGCCGGGCACGTGGGGCACGTTTGGTGGCGCTGTGGATGCGAGTGAGAACCCGCGTCACGCAGCGCAGCGTGAGATGCTTGAAGAGCTTGGATGTTGTAGGGGCGTCGAGTTGATTCCCGCTTACGTGTTCACATCCCCAGGCGGCGGCTTTCGCTTCTCCAATTTCATCGGACTGGTCGATGACGAATTCAAGCCGCGCCTCGACTGGGAGACTGAGCGCGCTGAGTGGATGACCTACGAAGAGTTGAAGCGTCTCCCTAAGAAGCACTTCGGTATGGAAGCACTCCTCAAGAACAGTGCGAGTTTGATTCGCAAACACGCGCGTGTCCACGAGTCCGTTGAGCACGTCGATGAGGCCAAGTTTGTACAGGGCGAGTTCTCGGCCAGGACATCGCAAGGGAATACGACCCTAAAAGGCAAGGGCTTCATCAGCGATGACGGTGTGTGGGCCATTGAGACGACAAAAGGCGGCTACTACCTGAGCCACATCCCAAGCGGCGCCGGTCTTGGCGGCTTTAAGAAGCGTGCGACAGCCGATGCCGTGGTCGATGCGTTGGACGCTATCGCTGGCGTCGACTGGAAGAGCTACACGACTTCCAAACGCTTCCCGCGCTCGGTCATGGTTGCCGCAGGCGACATCGTCCGTGCTGACCAAGATCGAAAGATCCAACCACCCGAGCGTGATGTCGTTAAGGGGGAGCGTGATGTCGCGGGCTACGTCAAGCTCGTGGTCAAGAATCTCAATAGCGGCGTCAAATACTCGCTGACTGCACCGAAGACGTCCTATACGTCGCCAGATAACTTCTACGCATCCAAACCACCCACAAGCGGTAACGGAACTGAAAACAGCGACATCAATCCTGAAGCGTTCGGACTAGAACGCGGTGACCTAGAGGTGATGACCGCACTCGCCAAGGCGCTGAGGGCACCAACCAAGATGAAGGTGCGCGGGAAGCACCGTAAAGCGAAGACCTACAACGTCACGATTACGTGGGGCGCACCGAAGTGGGGCACACCGTGGCAGGGTGCCACTCAACGACCAGTCGTGACCTACACGTGGAGTCGCGAACTAGGTGAGTCGATGCCAGTCGTCTGCGTATCTCGCTCGCAGCGTATTCAAGCGCTGATCGAGTCGGGCAGGAAATCGTTCGGCGTATACCTCAAGGACGAGTCGTGTTCACGCGTCATCACTGTCTCGTACTCTGCAATCTCAGAGACGTGCGGTAGCGTCGACAACCTCAAGCAGTTCTTTGAGGGGCCGGTTGATTGCGGTTTTCACTACCGCGTCGAGTCCGCAACTGACCCTGCACTAGTCGTCGAGTTCGATGACAAGCGACAGCGTGCGCGGTTGTTCGCCACGCGCAACCCTAGCAGGTACCTGCTGATCGACCCGTTCAGTGAGTGTGTGATCGAGGATCACGACGCCACCTTTGAGGATCACGATGTTGTGATCGACGAAGGCACACTTGGCGATACGGCTGACAAGGTCATCGGAGCACTGCGTAAGCGTGTAGAGAAATTGCTCAAGTTCGGGCGCCAACTCAGTGTTGTGCAGGACATCTGGGATGAAGCTGCACGCGACTCCGGCGTGCCTGTTCCCGTCACCGTTGAAATGCGCATGGCGCGCGGTCTCAACGACCGTATGCGTGGTGCGTTCTCCGGTTCGCGCATAGAAAGCGTGGAGGAAGCAGGTCTGGGTGAGTCTCAGCTTGACGAGGCCCTTGGATTCACCACGCTTGTGGGCCTGTTCTACGCCGTTGTCGGAGGTGTCCCGCTATTGCTCGCCGCACTCGCGAAGGCAACGAAGATGCTTGGGTTCACAAAGGCGCACGAAGCGCTGAAGCACGCACATCAAGTCATGCATCACGTGGAGTCGCGGATCATCGACTACACGGTACCTGACCGACTTTCATACGCCGTCTACACACGCGCGTGGGCGCGCGGTTGGCGCGTCGCCAAGTATGTCGGGCGAGACGATATGTATAAGCCGGTGTCGTTCGACGCCTACCGCGCCGACGATGATTTGCGCGGCATGTGTGACGGCACGCTCTACAAGATGATGCTGCTCTACCTCGCTGTCGGTGGGTTCGTTCATCTAATGGACGCGCCGTTGTCTGCGCTGTTCGTGGCTGACGCGACAGCCACCAGCGTGAAGAGTGTTGAAATCGGGAAGGGCATGCAAAAGGCCGCGCGAGTGGTCGCGGCGTTGGAATCTGCGCTACCCAATCTAGACATGGTTGCGCTGGGTGCGCACGGTCTCTATGAAGCCGCCCCGATTGAGTTGGTGAGCGCCGTTGAGCTTTTCTCGGATGAGCCATCGGCGATGGTGGAGGTCTCGTCGCTCGGTCTGGACTTGATCCCGTCGCGACGTCTGATCGGCGAGGAGTATCTGTGGGCCTTGGTGCACACCGCTACTGGGTACGCTCTCGGTCGCGGTGAGGTCTCCAGACTTCGCGAGGTCGCTGAGCGCGACGCAGTGCTAGACGAGGTGTCGTACGCCAGTGCTGCGTATTCTCTGGGACGCGCGCACGCCCGCACGCGATCCGTGGACCAGAAGCATCAGCGCGTGACCGGTGAGTTCAGAACCGAAGAGGACACGCGGCGTTCGTCGAGCAATCCGCGCGAGCCTGGCGAGGGGCTCTCACATCCCATTCAAGGTTTCCGCTTTTCGACTACGAAGCAGCGGCACAAACCAAATAAGGATGTGCAGAAGTCGCTGCAGAACAAGAAGAATGCGAAGGGCGGCAACAGTCCCCGCAAGATTCAGAAGCACAAAGAATGGCACCGTGGTCGCGAGGGTCGCAAATATCACCGCGCGCAGGCTGAGTTCAACAAGTCTAGACTGGAAGCCAGTGTGGAAGTGCGCGAAAAGATCATGGATGTCAAGGATCGCATCCTTGCCTACTCCGCTGGTCAGCAGTTGCGTGAGGACATTGGAAAGAACCTGGAGCACCCCTCAGTCGAAGACGACTTTGAGGCGTTGCTGCGTAGGCTAATCGTCTCGCAGGACATGGACGTACTGTCTGATGTCGAGTTTGACAACGAGTCTGGTGCGGTTTATATGTTCTTCGATCCGATTCTTCGTGGTGACGAGATCGACGAACTTCTTGGGTCGCTCAAGCAGGCGAAAGGCGAGATCGAACTGATCGCCAGCCCGAACATGAGCTTGCCCAATGAACAAATCGAAAGCGACTGGTGGGTTTTCTTTCTTCCAGGTATCGGCGAGGATGTTGCCTCACCTGATCCAGCGTTCTACGCTAGGTCACCGGAGGACTACGGAACCAGGGTGCAGATGGTCGTCATGGGGCAGAGTCCAGACGTTGAGGCCATCGCGCAGGACGTTGACGTTGGCAAAATGCTGAACGCAGCAGGGAGTTAGACATCTTGAAGAATCTTGAGCGCGCTGTTCGCGTGTACCGTGCTTTGGTCGAGAGCCCTGTTCGCGTCGACTCCGTTTCTGTTCGTGCGTGGCCGCACATTGAGCGAGCCATCGCACACAACTCAAAACTACTGCAAGAGATCAAGCAACTCCCGGTAGCCACGCGCGACCGTGTGATGGCTTATGCCAGCGAGTTGACCCCGTTGAACGAGGGCAGCATCGTTTACCAACTGCCAGGACCCAGTCAGGCGACGGCGTTCGCCAAACGCGTGGCCGAGAACGGTGGGCAAGCCACGCATGTCGACGGCGGTGGCATGGTCTCCGCACTCGGCTACGACACGCAGGCGCAGGAGAGCATCGACCATTTCGCCGCTGATCTAGGCGGCACACGAGTCGTCGGTCCCAAACTGGCCGACCGCTTCGACCGTGTCGACGTCTCGCTACCTGAGTCCATGTTCACCAGTGGACTAGACGGCGATGAGTGTGAGCGTGCGCTCATAGAAGCAATCCACCGCCAGCCCGGCACCAGTCTCAACGAGGCTATGTTCATGGGCATCCACGGCGGGCACGGCGGGAACGCCATGTCGCGCTATCACACGCGCCTCTCGTCGTTCTGCATCCCGCGCGACGTGGTCACTGTGTTGGCGGAAGCCACGAATTTTGAGAAGCTCGTAGAGAACATGGCGCCTGACACGCGCAACAAGCTCGCGCAGTTCATCGAGCACGCCAACCGCCGCGACATCGGAAACTTTCTGAACCTGATTCAGCGCGCGAACAACCCGAAGAACTACATCAACACGTTTGTTCCCGAGAACGTGACATCGGTAAATGCGCTCCGTCGACTCGTGGAGGCTGGCGGCGCGGCGGTGGGCGTCACCGGCACCGGCAACACGGGCGGCGATAACAGTGATGATCGCGGCGGCATCGCGAAGGACCAACCCGACATGCGGCAAGGTTCTCCTGCCGACAGCAAGAGCAACCCGCAGGAGCCGCAGCCGCAACCCACTGAGCACGTTCCCACACAGGAGCAGGGCGGACCGACAAACGCACTACGTCTACCAGACGGCACGGAAGTGCCGATGGACGCACTGCGCCAGGCGTTCTCTAAGATGCTACAGAGCATGGCGACGCAGGTAGCCAACGGCACCGAAGGTGGGCAACCGACTCAGCGCGGCGCCGACCAGATGGCGGCGACTGGTACGGAACCCCCGCAACCGAGTGTGCAGCAGCAGCAGATGGCGCAGCAGACTGCTAGCCAGGATGCGGTAGGGCAAGCGCCCGCGCAACCTGGTGATGAGCAACCTGCAGCCGAAGAGCCAGCCGCACCGGCACCTGACGCAGAAGCCGCGCCTGAAGCTCCCGCTCCCGCTCCCGCAGATCCCGACGCACCGCAGGATGTCGATGGCTTCCTCGACGCCGCTGAGCAGGGTGATGAAGAGGCGCTCAAGCAGGCGCAGGGCATGCAGGGGCAGATGACGCCTGAGCAGCAGGCGCGCCTACAGACCATCCTCGCGCAGAAGACCGCAGCGCCGCAACCCGCACAAGAGTCCTACCTCGGCGAGAGTTACGAAGCGTTGCTCGATGAGCTAAACCACACCGGCCCAGCGGCCAACGCGGCGCGCGCCAAGGCGGCTAAGGAGCGCCAGACGGCGCGCAGTCAGCGCCAGTCAGCGGCGAAGGGTGGACGCAGTGCGCCGCCCAAGCCCAAGAAGCCTGGGATGTTCAGCAGGGCGGCGTCTATGGCGTCTAAGGTTCTGAAGCGCGAGTCCGTAGATGAGAACCTGCGCGATGCGCTGACACTTCTCAACTCCTCCGACACGCGCCGTGTGTTGGAGGGCATCAACCTCGTCATATCCACTGGACTCTCCGCGCAGCCCCACAAGCTGGTTGAGCGTGTACTCGACACGCTCGACTACTTGGCCGGGCATGAGGTCGTCACGATCAAGAAAGCGGCGATGAGCGCGCTCAAGTCTAATCTCTACAATGAGTCGGTCGCCGAGAACATGGCCGTCATGATGATGACTACCAAAGGTGGGGCCGGGTCGAGCAGCCGCAGCAGCAGCAGCAGCAGCAGCAAGTCGAGTGGCGACAGCCGCGACTACGCTGGCATGTCGATCAAACAGGCGCAGGCGCGCGAGCAGGAGTACGCCGGTCAAGCATCCGGTGTCGGTGCACTCAAGAAGGGTGCAGAGAAGTTTTTCACTTCTGTGAAGAACGCGTTCGGGAAGAAGCAGGAAAGTTACCAGCGCATCAGCGGAACCGAATTCGTTCAGGTCTTCCGAGCCGCGACTGTTGAGCGAGCGGGCGTGCTGCCAGAAGGTGTCGACTACGGCACGAGCGAAGTCGACGCCGGTACGGTCGTGGTGATCTTGGAGACCGACGACGAGACCAGCCTCATCCGCGTTCCATGCGGTGACGTCATCCGAATCGGGAACGAGTTCGTGCAAGAGTCCATGAGTGAGTCGTTCATCGGCGACCGCCTCGTGGAGACTGCCGACCTTGAACAGATCATGGAGTCCGCCAGCAACGTCATCGTTGTCGTTGGCCCGCCGTCGTCTGGTAAGAGCGCGTTCATTAAGCACACGCTCGGACCCGCACTGCGAGAGGAGCGCTCCGCTATCTCTTTGGGTTTCCCATCGTCGTCTCGACTGACGTCGACCGCGCAGCGCAGTGCACACAACGCCATGCGCACCATGCGTGAGTCCGCTGCTCGTGAGGATTTTGCTCGACTCAACCGCGCGCACGCGTCAGGTCAATTCGAAGCACGCATCAGCAGCCCGCAGTTCCGCTACATCGGTGCTGACGGGCGCACGTCCATGCTTCGTGCGGTCGTGACTGAGTCGAGCTTCGCGCGCCTTCGTCGCGGTGGGTTCGACCGTTTCTACGGAGAGCCGAAGGTGCGCGGCTACTACGCTGGGATGCGTGGGTCGTGGATCGAGTCACAGGAGGACGCCACGAAGCACGCGTTCACCGACACGCGCAAGACTACGATCATTTGCATCGGAGAAACTGTCGTCGTAGACGCGACGTTCGACACGCCGATTCCCAGCATCCTTGACCTCGCAGAGTCTCTCGGCGTCGTCTCGACGTTGATCGAGATGGACGTCAAGCTCAGTGACGTCATTGAGCGCGCCTTGGTCTCCGAGACCAAGGCGGTAGTCGACCACAACGAGTCGCGTAAGATGGTCGACTACCTCGTGCGCACTGAGCGATTCGACCGCACTATGCGCTACATCTGGATCAACGAAGGCGCTGGCGTGTTGGAGGGGCGTTTCGTTCTGGCGATGGAAGCCGATACGTTGGGTCATGGCGACATGGCGATGAAGGCGCCAACCGGAGATGCAGGCGGACCGCGCGCGCGTAAGCAGATCGTGGACGCGCCGCAGGGCGTAGAAGGAGACGACCCCGAGAAGCCTAAGATGCGAAAGCAGATCGCGGTGCAGGAGGCACGCAGAGCATTCGGCACACCTTTCACCAGTGCACAGCGCGCGCAGAACGTCGCCGACTTCAAAAGGAACTTCCCCTTGCACGAAGCGCTGACGCCCAAGGCGGCGTTTGCACAACTCAAGAAGACCAAGCAACTTTCCACCGGCATCTTGGAGCCGCTTGGTATTGGCTTTGAGCAGTTCCTAAAGTTCGCGCAACTCTCAAAGAAAGACGCCGCAGACATCACCGACAAGCTGATTGCGATGCTGGAGAAGGACCCGAAGTACCGCGCGGAGTCGAACGACCGCGTGATGAGTCTACTCCTCTCTGAAGTCCTCGACGTCGGCCAAGAGGCCGAGAAGACGGCTACCGCCAAGTCGATGAAGACCGCAGCCGAGAACTTGAAGAAGGCGCGCGAGGCTATCTTCGCACTGACCACCGCCGACCTCATCCAAGCCACGTCGATGGCGAAGGCCAGTGGTATGAACCGCGCAGCGGGCGCCTTGGAGAAGGCGCAGACTCTCGGCGCATCGTTCCTCGACGATCTCCAGAAGATCGGCGGCGCAATCGACAAGGCCAACGAAGTGCTCAAGGGCGAGAACGGTGGTGTAGGTGGTGATACCGTCGACCAGCCGATGGAGCCGGTAGACGGTAACGGCGCCCCTGCCCTTGCCCCTGCCCTTGCACCGGGCGACGGCGCAGCACCTACGCCAGAGTTTGCCCCTACCGCAACACCGACCGCAGAGTCAGTAAACGCGGCACTCGCAATCATCATGGAAACCGACTTGCCCGAGCGGATCATCGGCGGTGAAGACTACCGCACGCTCAACGAGTCGATTCTTGGGCACTGCCCATACCTCGACGTGCGCGAGCGCATAGACATCATCGAGCGGATCAAGACTATCGGCAGCATGCCAGTTGACGCTACGATGCGACTGACGTTCAGCGCGCGGGATCATCGACTCTTGGCTGATGTCGCAATGTTCGGTAGTCTTACCGAAGGCTTGGTGGAGCGGACCAGTGGCGGTCGTCAAACGCTCGCATCGGTCTCCGAGTTGACGGAGGCCGTCAACTCATTGCGTAGGCGCGGCAAGTCCACTCACGCCTTGCTGGCAGAGATTTTGGAGAACGAACTGACCGGCGTCATTGGGGCATCGGTTTGACACTTGACGCGCTATTGTGTCCACTGATCCGACCTGTTAATGTCGGAATGTCACGTAGGAGGATGTTCGGTGTCAAGCAAGGTTGAGTCGGGTATCTACGGCGCACCAGCTATCGCTGATCGCATCGTGGAGTTTCTAAACAACGGCGGCGTTGCACCTACCGTTGTCATCGAAAACAACGACACGCTGTCTTCCGCCGAGATTCGGTTTCAGGAGTCCGACAACGGCTCCAGTTGGACCGACATCAGCGACACCGTTGCCACGGTTTTTCCTGGCAAAAGCGTCACTAAGACGGTCATCAGTTCCAGAGCGCGTCTTGCTCTTTATGCGGGCGGCAATGTTAAGCTGCTCGTCACCGTCATCAGAACCGTGGATGGCTCCCCGGCAAACCTTGGGGCCGCGTAAGCGAAACAGGAGAACATCATGTCGTTGGAAGGCAATTACAGCTTTGCCGGGATTGGGGCCGCAGAGGCCAAGACCCGTGAGAACGAGCATCGAACCGGAGTACCGCCTCTTGGTGGTAAGACCGCGCTGCTCTCAGCGCCCATTTTGCGCACCACTGGTGTGCGTGCGATGAACCAGGGCTCGGCTGCGGCTGACGTTCGGTTGGCGCACGGGGGCTCGACCAAGACCAAGACGGGCGAGCACTTGGCGGCGCTCGGCAACCCACTCACGATCTTCAAGGGCAAGCTGCAGTCCAGCAGCATCACCCCCGGCACTCTGTCGATCACAAACGCTGGCGCACCCGCGACCGTAGTTGACGACGGGGCCGGTAACCTGGTCGACATCGGAACCTCGACTCTTCGCGGAACCGTCGACTACTTCACCGGCATCATCTCTCTCACCTACGCAGTGGCTGCGACGGCGCCGGTCCTCGCGGGCTACAGCCACACCGACTGGACTGAGTTTGGGTTCGCGCAGACCAGCACTCCAACCGTCGCGACGTCGTACCCCGAAGTGCTTCCCACGACCTTCGGTCGCGTGGTCCCTGGAACGGTCAGCCTGACTGACGGTGTCGAGACATTCGTCGATGACGGCAAGGGGAACATGATCGAGACCACTGGTGGTATCGCCACGGTCACCGGGTCCATCGACTATGCCACGGGTGTCATCACTCTGACGTCTGGGTCCGGCACTCTCGCCAACCCGACTACCGTCACCTATCAGTTCAACCCGTTCGCGGGCGTTCTGGCGGCTGGTGGCGGGTCGCAGGGCTTCGACCTTCTGTCCCCAGACATCCCCGAGATCGGAAGCGAAGCCTTCGCCGACGGCATCAAGGGAGAGGCGAGCCTTGCTCTCCTCGGAGAGACCCGCGACGGAAACCAAGCGACCAACCTGGTCACCTGGTGGGGTCACCACGGTGAGGAGCCCTACCGCGTCAAAGAGGACTACACCTCGTTCCCACCTGGCGGCGCGAGCAACGATCCGCGTATCTAGTCTTCGCCATCGCCTAGTGGCGTAGAGGTGTAATCACGTGAGCATTGTTCAATCAGGATCAGCGCTTCGTCTCCGGTACAACCACCGGAGCGGAGACGATGGAGCGCGGCAACTTTTGGGTGTGGTCTTTGAGGACAACATCCCAGGAGGCTCGCCGCTCTACATCAACGTCGATCAGCCCACTGCATTGCCACAGACGGATGACGCGCAGCGGAACGGCACTGTCTTTCCCGCTGCGACGTTCGTCATCGAAGCTGCCGCTCGCGCCGCCGTCACTCCGGTGGCAGGCGGCGGTGCGCGCTTCAACCGTGGTCGCACCATCTCCGTTGGTGGTACGCTTCCGAACGGCACGACGGCGGTGGCTCAAGTCGAACCGGCTTGGGCTGCTGTCGGTACGTTGACGCCAGCCATTCCCGCAACGGGGCTCATCGCCAAAGGCCGCTACGCCGGGTTCGTGCCCGTGTGGCCCCGCGATCCCAACGCTGATGTGCCCGACTCTGGTCATCGCCCAGGTGGTCAGTTGCTGCGCGTCCGTCTGTTGGGACCAAACGCAGAGACGGCCAACATCGTCGATGCTGGTAGCAACACCGGATTCACCTTCCAACTACTCGACTCAATTACACCCGCAACGAACGCGGCTGACGTCGCCCCAGGATCTGTCGCCATCACGGCCACTGTCGGTGGTAACGCCTTCGTAGTCCGTGACACGGGCGACGGTCGGCTGGTCGGTCAGGAAGCCATCAGCGGCGCCACTGCGGACGGTTCCATCAACTACCGCACCGGCATCATCACACTCGCATTCTCGGTGTCGACCGACGCAGTCAACATCTTGGCCGACTACGAGCACGGCACTCTCTACCTGCCCTTGGACATTGATCTTTGCTGGGACGCTGAGATGGCGAACGGCTAAATGGCGAAATCGATCCCACTACCTAAGCTCGCAGAACTGCCGGAGGTCGTGCTGTTTCATCGCAGTCACCCCTCTGACCAGCAGCTTCTTCTGCACGTGCCTATCGGCGGTGATGTTGCTGAGACGTACCCAGTGCGCCTCGACCGCACCGAGCACAAGCAGTGGATGGATCGACTACCCAATAGTCAGGCGCTACGTGACCGCCTCACGTACGAGATGCACGTCGCCTACTACCCGCACAAGAATGGCACAGTCATGAACCTCGTGGACCCGGATGAACTTCCGTGGATTCGCAAGGTGTTCGCAACCGCGCGCATGAGCACGGGAGAGAGCCGCTCCGACCGCTACTTCCGATCCAGGGGGCAACGCCATAGCAGGCTTCCCCAGTCGAGGTTTCGCACGTCGTTGGGCGGGGGTCGATAGATGACCATCGTCGCTACCGCCGCTGCACTTCGTGAGACTGCTGACGGCATTCCCTACGACGTCTTCACTCTCATCACAGAGAAGGCCGGGCCTGAGCCGGTAGAGCCGCGCGCTCTTGCTGAGAAGCAAACGCGCGGCAAGGGCTTCATCGAGGAGCTTGAGAACGGGCGCTATCGCGTTCGCGCGAAGGCGCAACACACCGAAGTCAAGAACCGCAACGGGCGTATCTACCCGCGCGAGGTGTGGGAGCAGCATCTTCGCGAAGGCGCGGAATTCCAGAATAAGATCGGAGGCCGTGGGGTCATTGGTCATCTGGAACACCCAGAAGACGGCAAGTCCAAGATGCCGCTCGCCGCCATCGTTGTGACTGAGGCGTTCTCGCCCGATGACAACGGCGAGGTGTGGATCGTCTTTGAGACGTTGTCGACGCCACCTGGGCGCCTTGTCGAGTCCTACATTCGTGATGGCGTTCGCTTCGGACTAAGCTCGCGCGGCAACGGTTCGGTGCAACATAAGAACGGCGTTGACGAAGTTCAACTCGACTTCGACCCTATCACATGGGACTGCGTCATCGACGAGTCGACTCCCGGTGCTGAAGTCCGCGCGCGCAATCTGCGCGAGAACATTGATGCCTATGTCAAGGCGCTGGTGGAGTCCGCAGGCGGTGACATCACTATGGCGCGCCAACTTGCCGAAGCTGATGGTTTGCGCGCGGTGCGTGAGTCACAGGTCGACTGCAAGGGTGGTGTGTGCAAGTGTGCGATCACTGAGTCAGAGGTACCTCCCAGCGGCTTCAGCAGGTACCTCTTGGCTTTCGAGGACGGCAGCGCGCACTATCGCGCGTATCAGGGTACGGCTGGTCAGTGGGAGGTGTGGCTGCATCCACACAACCTCGCACCCTCGCGACTCGCGTCACACATCCCAACTCGGGACGCCGCGCAGCATGTTGCCGAGAACCACTACAAGCTGATCCTCGCGAGTGGGCACTACTCAGCGCAGCAGAGCGCCGCCGCATCCAACGCCATCGCCAAAGAAGGCGCCGAACTCAAAGCCGTCGCCGCGCCGTCCTACATGCCCAACATTTCCGGCATGGCAGGCATGATGCCGCACCAGCCGTCGCGCACACCAAGGATCGTGCTCTCATTCGAGTCGACTGAAGCGCGGCACAAGGCAATCATCGAGGCGAACTCCAAGTTCAAGCCATGGCTGCGCACGCTCCAAGAGGAGTGGAAACAACTCGGGTCGATGCCCTACAGCGGTACGATGTTAGAGTTGGAAGCTGGCAGCAAGGCCGAGTGTGAGGCGGCGGTGTCTGCTCTGCAGAAGGCAGGGTTCCACGTCACCAAACTCAGCGACGACAAGCTGACGGTCTATACGAGCTATGAAGACGGTGAGCAGGCCAAGGCACACGTATGCCGGGTCCTTACCGCGAAGGGGATTCAGAAGATGCAGGCCGAGCACGTCGGACGTGTGTCCGCTGGTAAAGTCATCACGGAGAACACCATGGGCATCACCAAGCGTAGACGACGCATTTTCTCTGAGTACGCACCTGACAAGAGCGCGGGCGGCAGCATGGCGGGCGGCGACACGGTTCCCGACGATGATGACGAGCCGGACGGCATCAGTCCGACTGCGAATCTAGAAGATCCAGAAGACCTCGACCTCGACCTCGACGTCAACGAGGAAGAAGATGAAGAAGAGTACGGCGATCCCATCGACTACGATTACGAAGGCGATGACGACGTTGACGAGTTGAGACTCAACGACGAAGAAGACGGCGACTTCGAGAGCGGCGTCGACTACGACGGCGACGACATGGGCGACGACATGGGCGACGACATGGGCGACGACGACGACGACTACGCTGACGACGACTACGCTGACGATGACGACGACTACGAAATGGAGAACATCGTGGGCTACAGCAAAGGTCGCCGTATGGGCGAAGCCAAACTCGGCGGCAAGGGACCAAATGGCGGCAGCACGGCGAGCAATGCGATGTTCGCGAAGGCGTTCAGCAAAGACGCCCCAAACACCGAGTACCAAAAGACGTTCCGACACAACAACGCCGTGGACAACGACCGCTCGATCCCCAAGGGTGACAGCAAGAAGCGCGTGCTCACGAAGAAGCAGAAGCTCGACAACAAGCGCTCACGCACGAAGAGCCGCAAGGAAAGCCGCACCTACTTCCACACCTTCAACCGCATCAGCGAGAACAAGAAGCTGGTCGGCGCGGTGCGCGTCTGGTTCAATGAGAGTGATGAACCGGTCGCATACGAGTACTACGACAAGCAGGGCATCCTTGAGGGTGTCCGCGACCGCAACGGTTCGACCATCTACATGGCCGAGTCAAGAGGCAGAGGCAGAGGCAAGGTGAGCACGATGCATGAGAAGTACTGGCGTGACAAGGCTGGCGAAGTCTTCCGCGCACCCGTCTTCGAAGACGATCTACCTGCTCGCCACGGCGGTGACAGCGGTGTCGTCACGAAGGGCGACAGTTGGAAGGGCAAAGAAGGCCCTGAGTACTCGATGAAGACGATGAACGAGCCGGGAGATCGCGGGCAGGACGGCGACGGCCAGGAGCCAGGCGACTACGACGATGCGTCCGAAGAGGGCGACGGCGAGTACGTCGAGAGCACCAGCTTCCGCGAGATCGCTCGTATCCGCGAGGAGAACGCGCACCTACGCAGCAAGGTCACCTTCATGGAGGATGAGCTTGCGCGCTACGAGGACACCGTGCAGGAGCAGCACGAGGCCATCAGCGCGTTGCGCGAGTCTCACGAGCGTGAGACTTTGGTCGCTGACCGAACCCGCATCATGGAGCAGCATCCAGAACTAAAGTTCGCCGCCCAGAGGCTGAGGACGTGCGAGTCGCGCGAGGAGCTTCACAACGAGGCCCAGATGCTACTCACGTTGGTGGAGCAGGCGCAGCCCGCGCCGCAGCCAGCGCCGCTCGTCGAGCGTGCGGAGTCGCAGACGTTCAATCGTCGCGGACAGAACGCCGTGGACAGCACGGAGGCACGCAACGTGCCGACTAGCATCAATGAGTCTTCTTCGCCCATCTCAGAGGGTCTGGGACGGACGGGCAACATCGGATCAGGCAACGTGGCTAGCCGTGTGGCTGCAGCACGCCGTCGTCGTCGTAGCAACGCGTAAGCTGCTCTAGCAGCATCATCACACCCAGGAGAGTTAGATATGCTCGCATCGAAAGAGCACCAGCAGCAGGCGAATTCCATTCAAGAGGCCATGGTGCGCAAGCACCGCGACCGCGTTCGCCGTTTCCAGAATTTCACCCTTCCGACGCTCGGAATCGACAAGGCGCTAAATCCGCTTGAGATTCTGGAGACGGGAAACGGTCTCGACCCGCTGCGCGCTACCAAGTGCGCAATCCTCATGGAGAACTTCGTCAACAAGACGATGGATATGTTCGGCAAGGGGCTCATCGACGAGACCTCTCGCGCGAGCCTGCCCGCCTGGGTCAAGAACGGGCTCGCGCTCATCGCCTCGGCGCAGGCTGACGACATCGTCGACCGAGTCATCAGCGTCCAGCCGATGAGCAATCGTCTCGGTCGCATCCACTACCTGGATGTCGTCTCCGAGCGCGCCAAGGGCAACTTGCCCGACCGCGCCATCATGTTCGATGCTCTGAACGGGTTCCGTGGTAGCGAGAACTTCTCTTCGGAGAAGGTCGATGACGAGCCGTTCGGTTCGGCTGGTTCGACAGACTACAGCCCGGTCGTCCTGGGCTACGGTCCGGTCATCCCCGGAACTCTGGAGATCACCGATGGCAGTCTGGTCGTGCGGGACAACCGCAACGGTCTGCTCGTCGGCGACGTCGGCGCTCCTGGCGGTGGTGTCACCAACACCATCGACTACATCTCGCGCACCGTGAGTGTCCGATTCGCTGCGGCGACCTCCGACACCATTCGCGTGAAGTACGTCTTCAACATCGAAGCCGCACTTCAGCTTCCTGAGTACGGCATCCACTTGCGGGCCGAGAACGTCGAGGCGCGTCCGCGTGCCCTGGGCGCTTCGTGGTCGCAGCAGGCGGTCATGGACTTCATGAACGACTTCGGCATCGACGCCGAGCCCACGATCATCGAAGCCGGTGCGCGTCTCATCTCGCAGGAGATTTTCAAGCATGTCGTCAATGAACTGCGCAAGCAGAGCACGGGCGGCGCGGTCATCTTTGATAACACGGCTCCGTCCGGCGTGTCGTACCGTGACCACCTGAAGACCCTCCACCTCTTCATCACTCGTCTGCAAGACCTCGTCTACGAGGCCACGCAGACCACCCGCCCGAACGTCATGGTCATTCATCCGTCCATTGCGTTCGCCATCGCGTTCCAAGACGGATGGGCTGGGCAGCGCTACGCCAACGATGGTATCGCTGGTCCGCGCTTCCTGGGGCGGCTCGCCGATCACGACATCGACGTGTTCGTGGATCCGACCTACCCGCGCGATCAGGCGCTTCTGTCCTACCGTGGACCGGAGTTCGTCTCGACGGCGGCGATCAAGGGCGACTACGTGCCGCTCTACAAGGCGCCGGTTCACGTTCGTGGGTTCCGCAAGGACTTCGCGCTGCTGTCCGAGTACGTCATCAAGGTCATCGATCCTGACATGATCGCGACGTTGCAGATCGTCAACCTCTAGTCGTACCCCGCCGGGTTTGCAGAAGGCGGGGGGGTGGCTCCCCGCCTTTTGCTATTCTGCTCTCTCTACTAACGGTAGAAGAAGACGAGCAGTTCCCCTGGCCTACGTTGGCCTGGGGAACTGTTTGTGTACGGAGACACGATGCGCTGGGTTTTCAGAGACGGCACAAAGCGTGGTTGGCGAACCTGGTTCATCAAGGGGGGCGACGGGCGGCACGACGGTTGGCGCATTGAGCAAGTAGCATCGGTCGGTGATCCAGACGCGTGGGAAATATACGCGGACCACAAACTCATCGGCAAAGACCACAAACTTGAGCGAGCGAAGCGCGCGCTGGAGAAGCTGCTCGCGCAGCAGACTGAAGGCTCCATGAAGACCTGGGATCGATACATCGCAGAGCGTGAACACACCGATGAGGTAGTCGGTGCGCTGGTCCGTGGCGCTGTCGCTGTTGCCAAAACTCCAGTGGGCCGCAAGGTCGTTAAAGCCGCCGCAGGCTACGTCGCGAAGAAGGCCATCAGCAAGGCCATCAGCAAGAAGAAAGATTCAGACGAAAGCGCGATCAAGACCTGGAATCGCTATCTTGCTGAGCAAAGCTCCAGTTATGTGCGTGGGTCTTGGCCGCAGGAGAAGGCCAAGCTGGTGCGTATGGGGATGCCGAAGGAAGTCCAGCAGGTCGCTGACAAGGCGTATCTTTCCGCTGTGGATGGTACGAAGGACGCGCAGAAAGACGCGCTGCGGATGTACGGGTCAGGTGGTGCTAACGAGGATCCCAGCATGTTACGCGCCGCACTGGTGCGTCAACGGGAGGTGTTCGACTACACGGGTGATGTGTCGGTCGTCTACTACGGCCCCAACAACGGGATGGGTAGCCCCGAGAACACCTGGACCGTCAGAAACGCGTTGGAAGACAGCAGGACGGGCATGTACTTCTACGTGGATGAAGGTCGGTGGTACTACGACGGCTACTACGGTAAGAAGCCGATGCCCGGCGGGCAGCGTGAAGCCATGTCCAATGCCGAACTGATGTTTCACGGATGAAAACTTGGGACCGTTACCGCTGCTCCGTGTTGGAGGACGCTCAGACCTTCAAGGGTAAGCACGGCAAGTGGGTCGAGCTATCGAAGTCCGACCTCAATAATAACAAGGTGCTGGCTCAGGAACTATTTGACCTTGTTGACCTTGCCTACAAACCCATCGGTGGTCACGTCAATATCACGAGCCCGTCTGACATCGTCAACAACGCGTCATTCTGGGTAGCCGCCGACATCGACAGCGACCCCGAAGCGGATGTAGTCAAGCTCGCGAAGAAGAAGCCCTACGGACTCAAGTCAGTAGGCATGGGTCACGACGGTGCGAAGGCCAGCAAGGACTTCGTCATCGCCAAGTCGGGCGTCAGTCTCAAGACTAAGGGCTTCTACGCCGAGATGAGCGGTGCAATCGCGCACGTCCTGCTCAAGTACCATGGTGCACCCTCAGTCAACAACCATGCCGACGTCGAGAAGGTTCTAGGCAAGACTGTCGAGTGGATCGGCGCGCATCCTGACGGTAAGTACCCGAAGCACCCCGGTTGGTATCGCCGCAAGATCGCGGGCAAGTCACACATGAAGATCCTGCTCGGATCACCGTTCGGTGTTAAGTCCGAGTCAGTCAACCAGGATGAGAGCACAATGCGTAGTTGGAACCAGTACCTCAACGAGTGTAATGACCACGGCCACGCATCCATGCAGACGTCGCGCATGATGGAAGGTGACCACGACTACGACGCGGGCAGGTTCGCGAAGCTCTTCAAGAAGCTGGGACCAGACGGTCCGAAGAACCTCAAGAAATTCTTGGAGGGCGCCACCCCGAGTGAGGTGCGCGCTCTGATGTCGATAATCAACCGGACCAACAACCCTGCCGGATACCCGTAGGGGCACCAAAACCCGTGGGGGCAACGCGGGTGGCATCTGCTATGCTGTGCCCAGGAGGCTATTACCCATGATCGAATCAGCACGAGGCGAAGCGCTCGCCACCAGTCAAGACGACGAGAAACTCTACGAGTACACCAACGAAGATGCGCCCGAAGACGTGGTCATCAACATTGGCAACCAGTCACTCATGATCTCGGCGCCCCACACGTTGAACGACCCGCATCGGTTGGAAGTCGGCGACCGCAGGCGCGGACCCTACTACATCATCGAGTGCGTCGGCAAGATGCCTGGACTCATGCCGCTCTACCGTGTCGACGCCAAGCGACTTGGTCAGGTCAACAAGATCCGCCGCATCCGCGTCGGCGACGAGGAAGAGGATTGGATTAAGGCCGCTCGACTCAGGAGCATCGAGGTCGGTGCTGAGCAGCCGCCCGCCCCGAAGCCAGCTTCGGCGCACCTCACTCCATTGCAGCGCGCCGCGAGGGGAATCTAGTCCATGGCTGAGATGCGGCGTAACGTCATCATGTCTCACGGACGCATGCACGACGCCAAAGGGCTGAAGGGCACCTACCGCAAAGGGACCACGGCACCGGCTCATGTCGCTGCCGCAATCCCAACCGCGACGAATGCGACCCAACCTGACGCTCAGCAGGCGATGCCAGGGCAGCAGGGTACCTCAGCCCCGCGCACGCCGATGCGAATTGATGCTGAGGGGGATCCGATCCTCCCCGGCGGCAACCGCAGTGGCGGTCCGTCCACCTCTCGACCGCAACTGGTCGATGTGGATGGTGCAGTCACTGTGCGCTCGTCCAGCGGGCAGGTACCTGCACAGGATCCCACGCCCGTAGAGCCGCCGGAGACTACCGCACCGACTGTGGTGACCTCAACGCGCGTTGCGCGTGCTGAGGCGCCCTCTACGGAGTCAGGCGAGGGCGCTGACGTGGGGGATCAGGTGCCACTTCCGCTTTCTAAGCGCAAGCTGCAGCGTGCGTCTCACTCCACGCTCACTACGTGGTGCGGCATGCTCGGCATCGACCCGGAGTCGGCGCTAGACCCTGACGACGCAGAAGCGACCGTGACTCGACCGCTGATGCAGGGGCTAATCGGAGAGCGTCTCGGATTCAACGTCTAAGAAGAGGAGAGCCCATGTCAGATCAACAACCTGTACCCGGCTCTCCACTCGCTCTGACCCCCTCAGCCTTGACGAAGGGCTACACGCGGCCAGAGTGGCACCGTCGCATCCTAGAAGACCTGGGAGGCGACGGTGTCGACCCTGAGTTGAGCGTCAATCAACTCAACTCCGCACTTTCGCGCGCACTTGAATTGTGGAATCGCTACCGCCCGTGCAAGCAGTGGTTCCCGTTCGACATTCCAGCCACCGACACCGTCATCATCGCGTTCTTCGCGGATGAAGCACACACATCACCGGCTAGCGACGCCTACATCCGGCGTATCGTGCGCGTTGAGTTCAGCGATGCGGACAGGCGCATACTTGGAACGCGCTCAGGCTACCTTGAGGGCTACAATCTGCGATGGGGCGCCGAAGGGCCGCGACTTTTCTACGAATTGCAAGTCGCTCAACGTCGCTACGAGCGTTTGGCGGGCTCTCGCCCCGATTGGTACTGGAATCCGTCGGATAGGAAACTGTACATCAGCAGTCCTAGCCGAGATACACGAGTGATGGCTCTCGCCACGCGCGAGATGTTGCTTGAAGAGATCCCTTACGACCAGGTGAGCCTGTTCCTCAAGGCTGCGACGGCGCGAGCGAAGTACATTCTCGCGCGAACGCTCGGTAGCAAGGGACCAATCAGAGGTGCAGGCGGCGAAATTCAGACCGACGCCCAGGAACTTCGCTCCGAAGGGCGTGAGGAGTGGGATCAGGTCGAGCAGACGCTCATCAACTCAATGATGAGCGTACCTCCTCCTGGTTACATTGGGTAGAGTGCCGGTGTGGGCACCCCAAACCGCGTGATTCGCGACTACCGTCATGAGCCTGAGAAGGCTTTGACCAATCGCAACGAAATCATCGCAACAGAGACCGGAAAAGGTCGCGTGTTCTCGTGCATGGGCACAAACAAGGGCGTGGTGATCCCGCCTTATTACCCGCGCCTACCCATTCCTGCCGGTGACCCTCTATCACCTGGCGGCACGCAAGTCACCCTGGAGGAGTTGGCCGATGATGTCCTCAACGCAATCATCGCGGGCGCGGGCGCATCCGCCAGAAAGCCGTTCATTGAGGTGGATGTGCTCACGGCATTGATCCCCCCTGGAGATGTGTTCGACATCCAGACAGGGTCATTCTCCGTCGCGGGGGCGCAGGCCCTTTACTCCAGCTTCGGCACCCCGGTGCTTCCGGTGTCTGGATCTGAATTTCGCGATGATACACGAGTTCAGATGTGGCTCAATGGTGTAGTCTTGAGCAAGAGCGCAGGACTAGGGGGCGGGCGGGATGTGTACTATGTGTCCACAAGTTCCGTCGCATTTGAGATGAAGATACGGAAGGGCGACCTCATCCGTGTCGAGTCGTTGACCGCATTTTGAGGGACACAGGGACAAGTAGGTAGAGCATGGCACGCACGTTCATTCGTCAAGACACTCAGATTCGTACCTCGGACGTCTATGACGACACGGTAGTGCCGTCCATCGCCAACTTCGAAACGAACCCGGTCCACATCGAGACGGACCTCAACAACCAGCGCTCGATGCTGTCGCATCTCCTCGATGTCCAGGCAGGCAACTGGTACGACGTCATCACTACGCCGTCCGCCCTGGAAACCGGCACCCAGCGTGGTGTCTCCAACCTCAACGACGCGCTTCACCTACTGGAGAAGAAACGCGTCCTGTCTTGCACCTGGAGTCTAGTCGACGTCGTTGTCCCAGCAGCCGTGAGCGCTGCCGCGACCCTGACCAACGCGACGAACTTCTTGGACACCGAGACCGTCACCATCGACGGCAAGGTCTACGCGTTCCAGACCACGCTGACCAACGTGGACGGCAACGTGCAGATCGGCGCGACGGTCGCGCTGTCCCACGAGAACCTGCGCCGAGCGATCAACCTCGACGGCGTTGCGGGCACCAACTACGCAGCGGCCATGACGCTGCACCCGACTGTGTCCGCGACGGACGGCGCGACCACGACGGTTGCGACGGCCAAGGTCGCTGGCACCGCAGCCAACGCAATCGCGGTCAGCGAAACCGCTTCCACCGGCTCCTGGGGCACCGCGACCCTAACGGGTGGTGCGGGTGATGTGTCGATCCTCGGTGGTGGGGAACTCCCCGCCCAGACCATCGCTGCTGTCGGTGCGGTGACCACTCTGGGCACCGTGGTCGCCCCCCACACCGGAACATTCGGTGAACTCGCGCTGGACGAGGTTGTGGGCTCCACCGCGATCAGCCCGAAGAACCTGATGCAGATCGTTGACGGCTCAACCCGCGATCCGATCCTCTCCGATTCTCGACAGGTCTACGGACTGCTACAGGGGGAGTCTGGTCTCACAGACGGTGTCACGATCACTGGCGCTACGACGACTCGCGTCCAGATCAGTTTCGTCCGCATCAACGCCACGGGCGACGACCTGGAGGCGGTTCCGGCTACCGACATTGGCGGCGCGACCATCAACTACTGCGCGGTCCAGCGCATCCGTCTGGAAGACCTCACCGAAGACAATTTCCTCGGCGGCGCCAGCGTGGACGTGCCTACGGGGAGCACGGTCACCAGGAAGGTGGCCTACGACAATCAGGGCGTCACCCCGGTCGAGCTAACGAATAACGCCGACCTCGACCTCGCGGCTGGCATCGAGTGGTCGATCCGCGATCTTGCCAACGCAGACCTGTTCCGCGTCATCGAAGGTAGCGGTGGCGGTACGTCGGAGATCAACATTCACTCAGGTGTCGACCTCTACGATAACGATGCCATCGACGTGGACTTCGCCAGTGGTGCGTCGATCAACAGTGGTGGCACGCGCCCCATCGACGTTGGTGTCACTGACGGTGTGATTGAGAGCACCGCAGGCGATCTTCGCGTGCTGGCAGCCGCTGAGCTTTTTCTGGACGATGTCAACCAGAGCGGCTCCACCTGGGCTCAGACGGACGGCATCAAGCTCTCGGAGGATACTGCTGAGTGGGA
>Ga0307379_10003579_pt1 | contig 22500 bp, 25 predicted proteins | sample UN2MG_FD_202237 | JGI IMG/M metagenome (GOLD analysis project Ga0307379, IMG submission 202237) | Soil microbial communities from Risofladan, Vaasa, Finland - UN-2 | ecosystem: Environmental > Terrestrial > Soil > Coastal area > Acid sulfate soil | place: Finland: Risofladan, Vaasa | collected... | reverse complement strand
CCTGTAAGGCAAGAGATGCACTTACGGATCTTTTCAGGTTTGCCAAGCTTAACTTTTGTCGGCCAATAAGGGTCAGCCAGCGCCTGACGGCACATACCAATCATATCAGCCTTGCCTTCAGCAATTACGCTCTCACAAAAATCAGGATTTCGCAGAGCATGGCTGATGATTACCGGTATCTTTACAAGCGGTTTTACTGCTTCAGCCGAGTATATTGTCCAACCCTCCTGATACTGCATAGGATCAAATCCTGCACCCGGAGTTTCCTGAATACACTGGCTTAAGTCTAAAGCTGCTGCTCCACCTTGCTCTAAAGCTACAGCCATCCTCTTGCTTTCCTCAGTATCTATTCCACCGGGAACCCACTCATTGGCTGAGTAGCGTACAATAACTGGAAAATCTTTCCCGCACTTGTTATGGATCTCTTTTATAATGGATAATGTGAAAAGCATACGGTTTTCAAAATTACCACCGAAACGGTCTATACGACGGTTAAGGTATGGGCTCAAGAAAGCTGACATAAGGTAACCGTGTGCTGCGTGCAGGCATACTGCATCAGCTCCTGCTGCCTGGCATCTCCATGCCGCCAAGGACCATAATTCAATCTGGTCCAGGATTTCTTCTGTACTCATGGATCTGATCTCTTTACCTTTTTCTTCTGCATTTGCAAAAACGATCTCATGCCCCGCTGACCACGGAAGTTTGACCACCATGTCATTGGTTGACATTATGCTATCTTTGGGCATAGGACACTGCCTACCAGGATGCTGTATCTGCGGTATGGCAAGGGCTCCATATTTATGAATACTGTTTACTAACCTGGCTAACCCGGGTATCATATTATCTTCATCAATAATTACTCCAGTTACGGTTACACGGCCAGTCTTGGAATCCGGCGTACATCCACCAATATTGATCATACTGTAGCCACCTTTAGCCACCTCTGAATACACTGCTATATCCAGCTCACTGACAGATCCGTCTGCATGCGAACAACTAATAGCTGTCGGCTCAAAGTTAATTCTGTTTTTGGCTATTAAGCTACCAATGCGTATTGGTTTGAAAAGGTTAGGATACTTTGTTTTAGTGGTCATAAGTTAGCCTCCATTATTATAAATATTTTAATTTTTTAGTCGGCCATTCCATAAATGAAAAGATTAACAGTTATTACAGGCTATAAATTAGTTATTTACAGTTATTAAGTACCCATTCTTTCACGTTCTCAAAAACGTGTCAAGATTTATTTCATTAATTTTTCAAAAGATTCGTGATGCCAGCGTGAAATCGTTGAAAATAGCACTATACTGCTGTAGAATGGAAAGCACGAACAGTTTTTTACGGCAGGCTGATTAAGTCCTGCTAACTCGAAGTTCGGCGAACTTACACAGTCAGGAGATGAAAATGTGCTACATCACCAGAGAACAGCTATACAGGTTCTGCAGCATACCTGCAGAGAGGCTGGCCGATCACCCTGAACTCAAGGTACCGTTCCGCCTCGTGAGGGACTCCGATGAGATGGGGTCTCTCATGGCTGAGGAGCTTGTAGCCCTCATAGAAAAGAACAACAGCATGGGATGGCAGACGAGAGCTATCATTCCCTGCGGCCCGAGCTGCTGGTACAGCCCTTTTACAGACATGGTCAACAATAGGAGGGTGAGCCTGAAAAACCTCGTTGTCTTCCACATGGATGACTGCCTCGACTGGCAGGGGCGTCTCCTCCCTGAGAATCATCCCTACAACTTCAGAACGGAGATGGAGAGGCGATTCTACGGCCCGGTTGACCCGGAGTTCGGAGTCCCGGAGAAGAACAGAAACTTCCCTTCCCCGCAGAACGTTGAGGATATACTGCAGAAGATATGGTCCGCCCCTCTTGACATCACCTATGGGGGGTGGGGTCAGGACGGACATATAGCCTACAATCAGGCACGCCGTCACCCGTTCAGCCATATTACCGTAGAGGACCTGAAAGAAGCATCCGTTCGTATTCAGGAGAACAACATCGATACGATATTAGCCCTGGCACAGCGTACCTTCGGCACAGCGTACCAGTTCGTACCGCCGATGTCCGTCACCCTCGGGGTAAAGGAGTGCCTCAGCGCAAGAAAGGTACGAGTATTCAGCGACACGGGCGCCTGGAAGCAGACCGCGCTCCGCGTAGCGCTCTTCAGCCCGGTGACCCCGGAATATCCACTGACCCTTCTCCAGGAGCACCCGGATGCACTCATCACCGCTACCCTCGATACTGCACGGCATCCTATCAGTGAGCATCCGGAGTGGGACCTCGGGGTATGACCATGGAACCTCTTCGTATTAGGCAGGGCCGAAAAAAATTTGACGCGATGATCGGAACGGGCGGCGTCGGTTCCGGAATGTTCTTCACCGTCAACGGCATGCACACCATCGGCCGGGAGGAATCGAGGTCCGGCAGGATAGAGGACAGGAAAGACTACTGCAAGCTCCACATAGTTTCCCACTATGTCAAATCGCTTCTCGGAAATGAATTCGAGGTCATAGCGATCGGCAAGGTCGGTGAAGATGATGCCGGTTCTGAGCTGGTCCGGGAGATGCGGGAAGCGGGAATAGCTACAGAGCACATGATGATCTGCAGCGGGGAGCGCACGCTTTTCTCCTTCTGTTTCAGCTACCCCGACGGGAGCGGAGGAAACCTCACCACCGACGATTCCGCGAGCTCGAAGCTCACACCTCAGGATGTCCATAAGGCCGAGGAGTCGTTCGCGAGATTCGGAAAAAGGGGAATAGGCATAGCTCTTCCCGAGGTCCCTCTCGACACGAGGACCGCCCTCCTCAAACTATCGACCGTATACGGGCTGTACCGCATCGCATCCTTCACATCTAACGAGATGGATGAGGTTAAGAAAGGCGGTATACTCGAAATCATCGATCATCTCGCCGCCAACATGGACGAGGCTGCAAGACTTGCCGGTAACAGATCAAAAGAGGACACTGAAGAGCGGACTGTGAGTGCCGCGGTAGAGACCCTCTTAAAAAAGAGCCATAACATCACGCTTTCGGTAACCGCTGGTAAAAACGGAAGCTGGATCTGGGACAAAAGAAAACTTCACCGCCTTCGGGCCCCTGAAGTCGAAGCCGTAAGCACAGCGGGAGCTGGGGATGCATTCCTTGGGGGGATCATTGCGGGAATTTCCGCAGGCTTCGGACTCGTGGAGGCCCAGCAGCTCGGTACCCTCATGGGATCCCTCTCCATCACCTCCCCCCACACGATAGATAAAAGGATCGACAAGAAAGCGGTCAATAATTTCGCACATTCAAAGGGCTTTCCCGTATGTGCTGCTCTCAAAGAGGTGTTACGCTGAGCCGTAGCCATTATTTTTCAGCCTCAAATATTCACCAGAAACAGGTGTGCGCCTACCTACAGATGCCGCCCTTCTATGAGGGGTTTTCACCCTTACTGCTGAAGATGAACGTGCAGCTTGCGCCTTTCTATCGAGGAATGAGGTCGTAAAAGTAGAAGCGGGAATCACGCAGCACGACCTCTCCCGTATCAATAGTCACCTTTTTACCAAAGTTCGGGCCGTCATACACAAAGGTGTGAAACTCCCCGTTCTCCCCGCACGGGTCCACGGTCCGGGGGAGGTCTCGCAGGAAACCTTCATCGTACTCCCGTCCGCAAAAACTCCCATCCAGCTTCTCTGAGTCAACACAGACGACGACCGCCCTGAACCCGAGATCGATGAACCCTCGCCCCAGAGTCGATGTGTCGGCCGCCCACAACGGAAACAGTGCCTTCATAGACAGTTCTTCGAGCTTTTTCTCCCTGTGCATGCGCAAATCTTCCAGGAGTATGTCTCCGTATGCAACCGTAAGAACCTCCCTCCTCTTGAACGAAACGAACATCCGCCGCATACATGCCTCATACTCTTCGCTGGAACCTTTCTTTGTGATATACACCTTTTCGAGCGGGATCCCGAGGGATTGGGCCTGAAGTTCGAGAAGCGTTTCTCTTACACCGTGCATACTGACTCTCCCGTAGTCTTCTGTCACGGTGGTGAGCAGAGCACGCACATCGTACCTGTTCGTTTTCTGAAGCTCATAAAGCGCAAGAGCGCTGTCCTTTCCCCCGCTCCACGTGAACAGGACTTTTGTATGAGCGGTTTTTTCTTTGTTCATAAGATCTCTGCCTCGGATATAGAATATGGCAATTGTGATAGGTACAGACCCGTTTTGATATCTTCCCTAGGACCTCCCCGCTATCGGTTATCACTACGATAGGTAGCTGCCCGAGATTTCGAACTAAAACGTTTATTCTCTCGGCAGGCCGAGCCACCGGTCCCAAACCTTCATGGCTTCCCTTTCGTTCCCTCTTTCATCGAGCAGGCCAGTGTCCTTCCAAATCATGAACAGCTCATCCACTCCAGACGGCTTGACCCTGGTCCAGAAATCGTCATAATCCCTCACAAAGAACCACACTACGAACCGGGTGTTGAGCCTGTTGCACTGTTCGAGAAGGAAACGTACGTATTCCGCCTGGCCCCTCTCATCTCCCGGTATCTGCACCCCGTACTGCTTCGACACGAGTTTTTCGGCTATAAAGCCGGTTTCAGCAACGGCGAACGGCCTGTCTGCAGAAAGATCGGCAAGCTTTTTAAGAACCAGTCTACCGGAAGGTTTCCGGGTCCCCTGTTGTTGAGAAACGGGTATGAGCTTACCGCTATGTAATCCGTAAAGGGCAGGAGCTTTTCTACCGCGGCTTTCTGGGAAAGCGGGTCCTTCTCGGCAAGCATGTTGACCTCTATGCCGTAAGCCATGAAATCCGGCTCGAAAGCACGGATCATCTCCCTGCAGTAGTTCGTGTACGCCCGGACGACCTCGTGGTCGTTGAAATTCTTTTGCTTCCATTCTCCGGCCCTCGGCATATTAGTATCCTTACCCCATCGGCCGGCCAGGCTGTTTCGTTTTGTCGAAAGAGGCGTTACAGCGAGGTACACCCTTATGTTTTCCGGGGTATGGGTCCTGCGGTATTCGATCTCAGATCTTACTCTGAAATGATACGGACTTTCTTTCAGGGGCTCGTCCCACGGTACACCGCCGTCGAAGTGGTGCGCGACCATATCCCCGTGTCTGCCGAGAGCATCGTAGAATGAACGTGTTCCCGATTGCGGCGGAACCTGCAAAACAGTATCTTCCCGGAGTGTCATCCTGCGGGCGCAGCCCAATGAGAGGCTTATTAGAAGAACTGCCGCAGTCATTCGAAAAATGTTTTTCAAAAATCCCCCTGTACTATCTGGCCCTCGAGGCTGCAATTCGGGTTCACATTTGTTGATTTCGCTCCGCTGCTCATTACAATCTTTTCGAATGCATCTGTGTTGTTGACGAGAGAACATCCAACCTCTCCATGCTGCAGCACCGTGGGGTGAGCGCGGATCGCTTCCAAAAAAGGAGACTCGAGCACCTCTCTGAAAGAGAGATCATTGACATTCTCCCGTGCGTAGTGTGCGAAGGGGCACGGTTCAACCCATCCGAGAGCATTTATGTGCAATCCGCCTCCACCTACCGCCATACACCTCCCGTCTGCATCGTACTCGTCGTAAGGGAGATGGATCAGGATTATACGCTCCCAGTTTCTCAGTTCGGGCAACCGTTCTCTGAACTGTTTCTTCTGCTCCTCTCCAGGAAGGTCATCTTTATCGTCAGGGCTCAGCGGAATAAACTCGTTGAACACGCCCAAGGTACACCCCCTGTCGACCATGGAGGACACGAAATCTCGACTGCCGAGAAGATCGATCGTGTCTGCGGTAAGGACCGAGGAAAACCCGAAATGTACTCCAGCCGCATGCAGCAGCTCCATACAGCCTATCACCTTCCTGTACACTCCCTCGCCCCTTCTTCTGTCGGTCTCCCGTTCCCCTCCCTCGATGCTCACGACTGGAAACACGTTTCCGCACCGAGCGATCCTTCGGGCCATGGTTTCGTCTATCAAAGTACCGTTCGTTACTGTCCAGAAAAGCGCGCTTGAATACTCCTCGTAGAGTTTCATCATCTCCGGCCTTAGATACGGCTCCCCTCCTGTGACCACAAAAAGAAAGACACCCTCATCTACGGCAGACCCCATCACCCTTTGGATTACAGGAAAGGTCATTTCATCCTCCTTCGGGTGAAACCGGGCGTAACAGCCCCTGCAGGAGAGATTGCATCTGAAGGTCGGACTTATCCCGATACCCATAGGAACGAGGAGATTCTCCTTTTTAAAGGACCGCCTCCTTGCGAGGCCGGATCGGATCAATCCGACCTGCAGATTCCTTGTCCGCCAGAGTATTTCTATCGGTCTTCTTCCCCACAGCCGGATCATACTCTTCACAAGATATCGTAAATCGAGCCCGTCTCTCCTCATAGAATCCTCATTATTAGGGAATCGGAAATCTCTGTTGGCTGGTAAGATACACCATCTGTGAAAAAACTGCAAACTCAAAACGGCATCATTCTGTTTTCCGCCGCTCGATTTCTGCGATGAAGCCCATCATCCGCTTATAGTGTGAGCCTTTCCAGTAGACCGTTTTGCAGGAAACACACCGATAGAATTCATCATAATACCTTCTCGTCAGCGGTTGCACCTCTTTGATAACATCCCTTTTTGCCGCTCTGCGGATGATCCCGTTGCACCGCATGCAGCGGTAAAACGGTCTTATCCTCGAGTAGAGGTCGAAACGGTCGAGCACCTCGATGAGCTGCTCTTTCGAAGACTGCGACCGCACCCAGTAACCCCTTTCCACCTCCCCTATCTTCAGCAGGCCGATGTCCCTTGTGAGAACAATCCGTTTTTCAGTAACCGCGATCCTGACGAGTTCGGTATCCCTGTAGTCGTTGCGAAAGAGGGCATCGAACCCGAGCATGCGGAGCTTCCTCGTGAGCTTCCCGAGGTGCACGTCGAGAACAAACTTCGGGATACGGAGCGGAACAGCTCTAAGGTGGGTTGCTTCCGAGATATCGAGGCTCTCGAAAACAGGGTATACTGATACTTTATCGTCATTGCTGAGATGATAACGAAAATCTACGGACTTGCCGTTTACCAGGATCAGGTCGATCTCAGCATGCGGAACTCCCAATGCCTCGACAGCGTCCTTTACGGCAGGAGTTCCGGTAAAGCGATATACAAACGGTTTCTTGCGCCGATACCCTGGAAGGAAGTCGTTGAGCTCCTCGTAGAAACGGAAGATCGCCTCTTTCTTTCTGTACATGGGATCCCTGCGCTCGAGACATTACGGGCCGAATACAACATAAGGGTCATGACAGCAAACCGTACCCTGCTAATCAGGTCCGTTCAGCTCGGATCCGTACGGCTCATAGCCGGACGGAAAACCGGCCCTGCCACCCCCCATTTCTTACAAATCAATATAAATATTTGGAAATGGGGCTTTTAGCGGTTTCCCTGCCGTTAACTCCATTTTTAAAAACCGGCATGCCATCGTCACCCTCTATCCTTCTGCTGTATACGAAAGAACAAAAGCATACATGGAGACAACGAACAGCGGTATATGCAGCACACCCATCCACCACAGGGAGGGCTGTAAAAACCACTGCACAATGTTAAAAATACCGGTAACAGCCCCAACAAACGCCATCACCCTGACTGCAGCGCGGTTGAACCTTTTACAAAAGAGCGTTACTACAGCGAGAAAAACCGGGGTCATCATGCAGTATGTCAGGCCTGATGCCGAATCCAGTATACCAGGCGCGGAGAAGTCCGGTTCGAGTGTCGTGAGATCTATCGGGTACCAGAACGATAAGAAAGCAAAGGGGACGACCCAGTATCTCCACCAGGACCGGGTCTCATCGACGATCTCGTTCTTCTTTACAAAAGCCTCCACGATCCAGAAAAACAGGACAATTGTGTAGACCGTGAGGTTTCCCGTAAGAACGGCGAATCCATACTTTTCTGTCGATGCCGTGGTCTGGAAAAACGCGAAACCGAGGGAGAGCGTTGCCGCGTATATATTGAACGCGCGTACAGCCCTGTTTTGTATCGTCGCAAGGAGTACGATGATGACGATCGGTACGATCTTGAAAAGAGGAAATAAGTAAGGGAATGAATATATGAATGCTTTCGAAAGCACCGCAACCGTAGCTTCCGGGATCTCTCTCGGATCGACAGTGACGCCGCTGTAGATCGGAACAAAGAACAGCAGAAGCAGGACGAGTAAAAACCACCATTTCCCCGATACTCTCTCGAGCACCGAATAGAAACCCTCCCCTCTTCCCATCTAAAACCTCCCCCTCCTTGCCTTAGAAGATAAAAAAACCACCAAGGGTCCGGTTTGCATAGAGCCCGCTGCCTGACGGCCTGCCGATCGTCCCGGACTAGGTCCCGGCATGCAGGAACAGTATAAAGCAGAAACAGGAGGACCAGCTCTCAACATCCCTGCCATCTCGTGCAACATTTCTATCATTATATCATAAAAAACTGCCTCCGAAAGGCCTATTTAATTCAGGAAAGCTCATAAAGGCTGTCCCGAACAAAAGCCGTCCCCAAGAGAACAAGACCGTTTTCATTGACAGGGAAATACAAAAATTGTACCATCTTAATTACTGTTATTTGTGCGAAACGGGGATTATGGATAAAGCCGATGGAACGTTTTCAATGGACTGATCAGTATAATACGGGGATTTTGACAATCGACATGCAGCACAAGGAGCTGTTCAGGAGGATAGACAACCTCACTCTTGCACTATACGACGGTGAGGGGAAGCCTGCGCTCAAGACGCTACTCGGGTTTCTCGACTCATATATAATAGAGCACTTCCGGACAGAAGAAGAATATATGAAAAAAAACAGCTATCCCGGATTCGAGAAACATTTAGAGAAACACCATACATTCAGGAAGCTCCTCGCCGATGTAGAGCAAGAGTTCAACGACAAGGGAGGCGACACATATCTCGCGATCCGGTTCGAAAAGGAGATAAGAAAGTGGTGGGAGAATCATATACTCCAGACGGACATGCAATACGTCCCCTATATGAAAAACATATAAACATCTTTGATCTACGATACTGCCTCACAGCATGGTCCCTGTAACTTTATGGCTCTTTGGGGGGTCTATACCCCAACCCGCCAGTCATAGTGCATTATCTCCAGTTTGAAGCCCGAGTAAGCCGGATCATTGAGCTACAACCGGTCTGTGCAGTTTATCGAAATCATCCTGTTTTTACCGGCCTTATATATGGCACGAAAGCGGCAGATCAGCTTGCGTACTGTTTCAGGGCGGACGAGATCGCCTTCAGGATTGCCCTGCTCGAAACCGTTGCGCCGCTTACAGTATCGACCTTCAGCGACTGGGCACGGATGACATCTTCGGGGATCCTCTCCGCAGGCTTGCCCATCATCGTGCGGTGGTGCTCCAGCACTATCGAAACGATCCTGCCCTCCTTCACCTCCACGATGACAACCACCTTGACAGGGCCGTCTGTCGCCTCTCCCCTGTAATCCCCGTCAACAACCTTCGTGATGTCCACCTCCTCGATGCGGACATCATCAGACCTGATGTTCGTACCTGTCATGCACCCCAGCGATGGGAGGAGAACTGATCCGGCGACAAGCAGAACTAATGCGGTTTTCCACACTATATGCATTTGCATGCTCCTTCAGTTTCGCTTCTGCATCCCAGTAATAAGCCGTTGATTTTTGCGGTTCAGAGACTTTCCGGAGAAAGAGGATCAGCCTCACCGGAGGTCTCATGATCGAATCCGGGCAGCGTGTAATTGCCTTTTCTTTGCGATAGTAACAATATACCTTACTGCTATAATATTTAAAAGGAGCAAAATATTGAAACTCCTTGTAACCGGTGCATCTGGACTCCTGGGTCGGGCTGTGATGAAGAGACTGAAAGAGATTTCCGGGTTTTCGGTTATCGGTACCGCTTTCTCAAGGGCAAAACCACCCCTGCTGAGACTCGACCTGACCGATTACGGCACAGTAGCTGATTTCGTGAGGACGGAGAAGCCGGACATCATCATTCACGCTGCTGCGGAACGCAGACCGGACATCAGCCTCAAGGATCCGGACCGTACGAGAGAGCTCAATGTAACCGCAACACGGCGCCTGGCCGAGGTTGCTGAAGAGACCGGCGCATGGGTTCTTTTCATGTCAACCGATTATGTTTTTGACGGAACCGCCCCGCCTTACGCCCCCGATTCTGAAACCAACCCGCTGAATCTCTACGGCAAAAGCAAGCTCGATGGAGAAAGGGCGATACTCTCCGCATCCTCTCATGCGTGCGTTCTGAGGGTACCTATCCTTTACGGAGAGGTTGAATACCTCGAAGAATCTCCGATCACACTCATCGCCGAGAGCCTTAAGAAGGACGCCCCCCAGAAGATAGACAACTGGGCAATCCGTTACCCGACCCATGTCGATGATGTCGCGCTCGCCATTAGGAGAATAGTTAAGCACTGGGTGGAAAACCCGAAGCTCGGCGGTATATACCACTGGTCGGCAGCCGAGCCGTATACAAAATACGATATGGCAAGGCTCATGGCCCCTGTCGTCGGAGCGGATGAAGACAAGATCCTTGCGGACGACACTCCGTCCCAGGGTGCCCCCAGGCCGAAAGATTCGCATCTCGACACATCCCGCCTCGAGTTCCTGGGCATGAGCAACAAAAGCTTCTTCCGAGAAAGCATTGCTCTTATACTGAAGCCTTTTCTACCCCTCTGCTGAGCGTTGAACCCGGAGTTCAGTCGGACAGGTGCGTCCTGTATTTATTCAAGGCGAGCTGGAACTTTTCGAACGTGAACCTGTTCCTGTGGAGCTCGTATCCGACTTCTTCCATAGGCCTCGATCTGTAGTCTATCGGTGCCGACAGAAGAAAAAACAACTCTCTCGAAAAAAGAAGATCGAAGTAATCGGAACTCGAACTGCCCAGCCCGTCAAAGTGTTCTTTCTGTGAGACGTAGCACTTCAGTACAGCTTCTTTGAGAGCGCGGTCGTTCCCGGTGAACGGGAGGATGATAGGGTTTTTCCTTACAGGTTTGAAACGAGCCCCCCTTCTCTTCCCAGGAGGCCCGTGATATACAGGAAACACGATATGAGTCCCGATCTCTGCGAGCCGCACCACTTCTGAGAGGCAGAAGCTCGCAAGGTCGTGGCCTTCGTGACCGCCCTCGTAATCGTGCCCCACTGCGCAGTCAGTACCGCAGCTTTTTACGACCTGAACCGCCGAAGCCACTGCCCTGTGCAGTATGTTCGGGAGCTCCTGCTCGGGTATCTCTAAAAAAAGGACGTTCTTGTTTTCCACGCCGATATACTTCGTGGAACGGAATACCTCCTTCTCTCTCTCCCTTTTTGCGCCTCCGGCATCTCCGCTCGTCAGGTACAGCAGTTTCACCGATTTCCCCTCATCCACGAGCCTTTTCATAAGAACGCAGCAGTAGAGATCGTCGTCAGGATGGGCGAGGAAAAAAAGATATTTCGTAAATCCGAACAGCTTGCTTTCATGCATGGCCATCATCAATGAGTACGGTTCACTTCGAACCCGTTACCCTTCTTTACATTCAGGTCGACGAGCACCTCTCTGCCTCCATCCCCGTGAACGTTGCAGCGTGCCCGTACATAGACCACGGACGTCCCTTTCGGTATATCGATGTCGCCGAAGCCTCGCGTGAAGGGCTGCTCCGTCTCATGCGGGTGAGCAAGGACTCTCTCCGCAATGACACTGCCGCTCTCATGCTCCACGACCTGCCACAGGTCCGCGTAATGGTTCCAGCCTTCGTCATTGTGCCGTACAGTTACTTCGAATCGCCAGACGTCTTTCTCCTGCTCAAAAGCTCTGACAAATACGACCTGCGCATAGTCAAGATCGTCCGAGGTAGCGGGCGAGCTATCCCTCACAGCTGCGACCCGAGCAGCGTCAATAAAAATTGCACAGCACAAAAAAGCGGGTATAAGAACTGGATAGAACAGTCGTTTCATGGCACAGTTCCTTTTTTCAGAGAATATATGAGCCGTTAATAGGCCCTCTCATTGAGCAGCTATAGATATAGATACGGTACCCACACCCTTAAGACACCGTCCGCTCTGCCGACAGCGACTACAATGGCCTCACCCCCGGACGTAACAGCTGCAATATTCGTCCATACTGTTCCGTCAACAGGATAGGTCGTTTCCACTTCGACTCCCTCTTTTGTTCTCGATAGTAATAACAGCGTGTCAAACGCCTCGTTCGGCACGAGAAGCTCAGTCTTGCCGTCACTGTCGAAATCTGCTGCAACGGCCATATCGAGGTTTCTGGAATTTATCCTGTGAGAGGAGATTCCCTTTTCGCGCGCCACAATCCTGAGAGATCCACCTGATAACCTGTAGTATTCGATTACACCCCCGATATGCGGTGTGCGGACGGCAGCAAGCTCAATTTCTCCTGCAGGCCCGAAAGGTGCCACGGCAATCTGATGGATCCATCTATACCCCCTCCCGATCTCAGGCCCCCTTCCTAAGACCTCTCCTGTTTCGCTGTATGCGGCTATTTGAGCCCCGCTCTTCCTATCACTCACGGTCACAATGATCTCACTCATTCCATCCCCGTCGAGGTCAGCCAGGATAGGAGACAGCCCCTCGATGACCTTGCCATTTTCCACGGGGATCTGTTTTGTAACCCGTACTACCGGATCCGTTTCAACTATTGTAATCCGGGTAGCTTCTAAAGAGTCACCAAGGATGTCGTGCCCGTAATCGGCTGTTGGATGAGTGAGGATGAAGAGCCTCTCTCTTTCATCGAAGAGTATTCTTGCGTCAGGAAGGGCGTTTATACGGAGCGTACGGTCTGTTATCGTCCCCTTTTGATCTTTCTCTCTTACTACAATGTTGCCCCTGTTATCTATCGCGGCGGTTCTCCCGGACAGGGGTAATATGACGGGATTGGTATGATAATTGTTGAGATAGAAGCTGCCCGGCAGCAACGCTGCCTGAGGCAGCGACGCTTCCGTTGGAAGCGATGCAGGCTTGAGAACGAGGAGAGGGGGGGCTCCAGCGGGAATTCTTTCGGGGGCAACCCCGGTCCTGGTCACCCTGCCCTCCGCTATAGAGAATGCCTCTGTTCTCCCGTCTTCCAGTACAGCAGCCATGACAGAGCCCCCATTACCCGGGGCTGCAACTACCCACAGGGGCCTCCCGGAAAGTTTGATATCAAGAAACCTCACATGCGGGAAAGATCCTCTTCCAGTAATGAGGCGGTTTCCGTCGGTCCGTACATTGGTATATCCGAAGACGAGCCGCTCGTTTTCACCATACAGTCTTAAACCGGCAAACATGAAGGCAGCTGTGAGTATGAAAAGAACGAGTCTTGTTTTTTTCATGGTTTCTTGCATGGATTATGGCACGATCGGATTCCATAGAACAGGACAGGAAGGGCCTGGTAAACACAAAGCCCCTTTATATCAGAAAAGAAACGAAGTCAGTCCAATGATATTTCCGTCACAGCTCCGTCACCGCTATCTGAAATTTTCGGACCCTTGCGTTTCTCAAGGACCTCATTATACAGGTATTTATACAGTTTCGCAGCCTCTATAATAACATCCTTGTTTCCGATCTCAACCTTCTCGGACAGCTCCTTGATCGCCATTTCGAATCTCTGCGAGAATGACAGCATATTTTGTTTTGTCATGACAGTTGTACTCCCCATTCATCAGTAGTATGCAGTTCACGGCTCCTGTATCTGATATCATCTCCATTTCATCTCTACAGGGGTCAGGATATCTCCTCGAGGCGAAGCGACGCATCCTTAAAAAAGCTCGAGTCGGCAGATCCGGCGATGACACCGATATGTCTATCGCCCTCTTTCCTAATACCGTAAAATACTGCAAACTCGTAATCGAAATAGTCGTACCCCTTCTTTCCGCAGTACTCGGACAGGACCTTGTTGATTATCTCAGAAAAGAGCATATCGTCGATTTCTTCTGACTTTGCCATGAAGCAGTATCCTTTTCAGTAGTGTGGTTATCTATGTTCCATGCATTGAAAAGCACGGCACTATAATCCGCTATACATACATTGTACCTGTTGCCGGTTTTAATACAACAGAGTATTCCTCCGCCAGGTTAAAAAGAAAATGGTTCGGGTTCATCTCCGGAGGATAACCCACAGAGATCCTCCTCGGAAAGCCCTTGTCTTCTCATTGTGCAAAAGAGATCTGCTACCGAAAACTTCGGTACAGACCGCGTCCTCCTTTAAGGCTGAACAGGTGTAAATTGCAGCCCGCAGTGTTTTCATACCCCAAAATATCAAGAAAGCACTTCTAAAACGTTGTCATCAATTCGCCTTACATGGCCATTCCGTAAAACAGCATATGAACGATAGAGACTATACTGTTTGGGCCGTTATCCATGCAGTTTCGTATCTAAGCATTTATTATCACCTAAAACTATACCCTCTTACGCAGAACGCGGGACACCCTTTCAAAACCGTGCCTCGTATAGAAAGAGATAGTATGCCTATTGAACTCGTATACGTTAAGTTCGATGTCAGCATAATCGTTATCTCTCGCCCATTTTTCGCATTCCTCGAGCAGCAGCCCCCCACTGCCACGGTCTCTTTACGCTCGTGGACTGAGGTGTCCTCGATCCACAGCACATTCCGTGGCTTGTAGCAGGAGACATTGATCTTTTGCATCGCTCATGTATGAGACAAGCTATGCTACGAGTATGAGATCGTTCAGGAACCGGGCATTCCAGTAGTGCCCTTCAGGAAAGCGGTACGTATCGGGCACGTTTCTGACATGCAATGAGAGTGTCTGGTAATATATCTCATCTATACTTTCAATATCGGAGGGTCTGTATCTTCGAATGTTGACGCCCACTATCGGATATCGGAAGTTGTATGCAGCCACAAGTTTCTTGTCCCTTCAAGTTTTACTATGGCACACAGAGTCGGGAGAGGAGCGCGCTTGGATACAATGATAAGTGTACTTTTTTCAGAAAACAAGACAAACTATCGTTTTGAAACCTTATGGAACCATAAAGTATTAGTGCGGTTTTCTCACAAATTGCCAATGATGACTTGGCAGCTGTAAAAAATAATATTTACGGTGAGGAAAGCGCATAAATACCCATTCCTTCGTAAAGGAATGGGTATTGACCTTCCTATTACGATTGCACATAAGGAATGGGGATTAAAGCCCCGGTACTTACAGTTTGCTGTTGGTCATGAGAAACGGGGATTGAACCCCCTAATCCCTTAATATTTACGGTGTTTTGTGAGAAATGGGGGTTAGAAAGGCCGGTCGGGAGTGCTGCATACATTGCATGAATCAGGTATCAAACCGGCGTAAAGATATCGGGATCACAAATGTATTCGCTATGCCCGATTCAAAACGGCGACAGGCCCGCCTTTTCATGAACACCACTACCCGTTGAACGCCTGTCGGATACAGTTTTTTGTATATCGGTTTCCAAAGACAGAGATGTCAGCGGAAACAGACCGCGCCCAAGAAGCAGATGAACATCACAGCCGATGCAACAGGACAGTGTAGAACTGTCTTTTTCAGGACAGTTCTGCACTGTCATTATAAAGGAAGAACCCGCGAGAACTTTCGGGCTGTTAATCTTTCACCTTGTAGCGCTTTATCTTCTTGGTGGTAGTCATCTCCATAGGCTGGTCGAGAATCTTGAACTTTGAGATACGCTGATACGGCATGAGTCTCATGTTAACCTCTGCTATGATGCCTCTGATCCGCTCCTCCATGAATGCCTTATCCGCGGTTACACCCTCTTTTCGGGCAACCTCCTCGAAATATTCCTGGGCAGGATAAACGTACGCCTCGATGTTTTCAACCTTCATCTTCTCGTCTTTGACGTAGCCTTTAACGAGAATCTGCTCTATCTCGTCGTAGAGCTGGAACTGGTTCTCTATCTCCTCGGGGTAAACGTTCTTACCCCCCTCGGTGACGATCATCGACTTCTTCCTCCCGGTGAGGTACAGATAGTCGTCGCTGTCGAGATACCCGACATCTCCTGTCTTCAGGTATCCGTCCTCGGTGAACGCCTCTTTCGTCGCCTTATCGTTCTTGTAGTAACCGCTCATCACGACAGGCCCCTTCACTATGACTTCACCTACACCATTCTCGTCCGGATCGAGGATCTTCATATCGATAGACGGGAGCACCTTCCCGACAGACGTTTCCTTATAGCGCTCTTTCGGGTTGAGGTTGATAATAGGCGAAGTCTCGGTGAGACCGTACCCCTGTATAAAATCGATCCCGAGCTGATTGAACTGTCTGAATGTCGTTGGAGGAAGCGGCCCTCCTCCGGAGATACAGATACGGATATTCTCAAGAGATGCCCGTTTCAGAATAAATCCGAACATCTTCTTTCCAGGATTCACCTTGAGTACCTTTTTTATGAACCCGCTCATCTTCATCATCATCCGTATGAGGCCGTACAGGACGATACTCTTCTCCCGTACGTTGCGCTTGATGCCCTTTAGCAGTTTGTTGAACAGCATAGGGACACCGAGCAGCATTGTAATGTCACCCTCTTTCAGCTCCTTCAATAACTGCTGCGTGGCGAGACGTTTTCCGAACACGACTTCCGCGCCGACAGATATCGCTTCGAGAAACACAGCAGTCATGGTGTAGGAGTGGTGGAGAGGGAGAATTGCATAGAAAACATCCTCTGTCAGTACGGTGAGGTTCGCCTGCCCCAGGAAAGTGTCGCTTACGAAATTTTTGTGGGAAAGCATTACGCCCTTTTCATTCCCTGTTGTGCCGGATGTGAAGAGTATCGCAGCGAGGTCGTTTTCTTCAGGCTGTCCTGTTTTGCCTTCAGATTTTTCCCCGATACCGAGTATGTAGTTCGGTTTTATCTTCGAAAGGGATATCTTGCCTTTAAGCTTCAATTTTTTCTCGTCGAAACTGTCATATTTCTCCTCATCAACGAAGATGAGCTTCGCATCGGCGAACTGCAAAAGCCTCTCGATCTCTTCCGCCTTCAGCTGGTAATCGAGCGGTACTATGACGGCTCCGGAGGCGAGCACAGCGAGGTATGCGACCGCCCATTCCACAGAGTTCTTGCCTGTGAGCGCAACCTTTTCGCCTTTTTTTATCCCCAAACCGAGGATATGGCTCTTCACCCTGCTGACCTGCTGGCCGATCTCCCGGTAGGTGAGAGAGAACGGTTCCGGCTCGAACTGCGTAAAGCCCTTCTTGTCCGGGAACCTTTGAAGTGTGATGTTGAACATCTCGGGAATTGTCGGCCACTCTCCATGAAAGAGGGTTCCTCTGTACTCTTCAAGAAAATTCCAGGGGGTTTTCATTGACTTACCTCAACAATGAATAGTTTTTTTACTCGCGGGAGTGGTTATTCTGAGCCGCTGCAGCAATGAAAAAAGACCTTATGCGGTTTTTTACAGTAAGCTGACACTCTGGATGGAAGTGAAAGCAAAAAACGCTCCTCCTCGATAAATATTTCACAATATATACGAGGAAGGGAAAAAATACAAGCAGTTTCACTGCTCTGGACTGATAAAAAGAGGACTACCCCAATTTCTGACAAATCACCCTGGTTTTCTCACCCATAACTCTGTTTCTGTATACCTTTACATCATACTACCGGGTCACTACCCTGCTCCACAGCTGTCCACTTTGTGAGAAAACCGATTTACACGGTGATGCCCTTTACGATCCCGCCCCGCTTCAGCATCGTACGGTAGTTCTCCTCATGGCGCTGCAGAACGCCCTTGAGATAATCGATGTTCTTCTTGATGTACTCCTCGTAGAGGTCTTTATCTATATTCCAGCGCTCTCTGAAGTGATGATGCATCAGTCTTGAAACACCCCCGAGATCATTGTTCAGCCTCTTCTTCGAGATCTCCTCGTAGAAAAACCCGGTCTTCTTCAGAAGCTCGAGCTCGGAGTCGAACCCGGGAATATGGGCTTCCGCGAACTCCTCGTAGAGGTAGAGAAGCTTTTCGAGATAGATCCGGTCTGCTATCTGCGCGACGAGGTCCGCAGTACCGACTATCTTGCCGAGTATCTCCACATCGCCGTCCCTGAATACTATATCTCTGGGACAGACTGCGAGAATGGTGCACTCTATCATGCTCGCGCAGGCCGATATCTGGTCATCGCTGTACCCTCTTTCTCCGAGGTATGTGCGTATGAACTCGATGCTCCTCCTCTCATGGCCTATCGAATATTTTGCACCGGTTCCTTCTATATCATCATCTGTCTGAATAAAACCCGCATCGTGGAACAGGGACGCGGTGAGACAGAGATCTATATCCTTCTCTCTGAGATCCCTTCCCGTTATAGCCACCGCATGCACCAGCCTTGCGGATGCGAGAAATACCATCACAGTATGTTCGATATCGTGATACCGGGTGTTGCATGCCCTGTACCCTTCATACTTACCCCCGAATAGCCGCAGAGTATCACAGAACACCCTGCTGATGGGAGATAAATCGAACTCCGGGTTGATGAGGTTGAGGATATACTTTACTTCCCTGACTATATCATTCGGCTTCCTCACGAATACGAGATTATGTCCCTGGCGTTTTGTCATCTCCTTGTACCGTTTTCCCCCCGTTTCGAAGGACTTTATATCCGTTCCCTACTATATAAAATAACACAAACCTGTAAAATATCCTATGTATTGTAATAAATAGAGATATATCATCACAGGTCTGTGATGATGGGACGTTTGCCGTCCTGTTTCAGGCTTTATATATCATAAACATGGAAAACGGATCGATAGAGTTCACTGTACCACGCGCCCATGCATGGTTGAGCGACAAAAGGAGGATGACAGACGCCGCAAGAAACATCATGCTCGACATTTCTGGTAAGGAGTTCTATGCCGAACATGAGAGGGATCACGTCCTTCTATATTAAACAGCAAAGATTGTTAGAAGAACGGGTCTTGGTGAGACCGCCGCGGCGGTATATCTCAGCAGAAAGGGTTCATTCCCTAGAGGTTTCTGTCGCCTATCTTCACGGTATGCACTTTCAGCATGTTTGTAGTTGCGCCGCTGAGAACAGGAACCCCTCCAACGAAAACCACCGTATCCCCCTCCATGCAGAAACTGTGCTCAACCAGGATTCTTTCAGCCGTGTCAAGAAGCTTCTCCGCTGATTTGACCATATTTATACGGACACCGTATACACCCCAGCGCAGGGACAGCTGTCTCAGCACATCCTCGTTCGGCGACATCGCAACAATCGGCACAGACGGCCGGTACTTGCTGAGCAGTGCCGCGGTCTTCCCCGAAAGGGTGAATCCAACGATAAGTTTAGGCAGCACCCGATCTGATATCTTGCATGCGTGGTAACTTACAGCATCCGGTATTTCGTCTATAACAAACTGCTCGTAAGGCGGGGTTGAGCGTCCAGCGGCGGTCTTCCGCATCTCAACCTCTGCGCGAAGGGCTATATCTGTCATGACGCGCACGGCTCTCACCGGATACTCACCCAGTGCAGTCTCCCCTGAGAGCATCACGCAGTCTGTGCCGTCGAATATTGCGTTCGCGACATCAGATGCCTCCGCTCTCGTAGGTTTGGGATGAGAGATCATCGACTCGAGCATCTGTGTCGCGGTAATCACAGGCTTCCCCTTTAGGTTACAGCGCGTGATGATGAGTTTCTGCAGCACAGGCACGTCCTGCGGCGAGGTTTCAGCGCCGAGGTCACCCCGGGCCACCATAATCCCATCGGCACGCTCTACTATCTCGTCTATATTCTCTACCGCCTCCTGTTTCTCGATCTTTGCGATGATCGGGACAAGAGCTCCCTTATCTCTCATCCTGTTCTTCAGGTCATCGATGTCGCTCGCACGGCGCACAAAGGAGAGCGCCACGAGGTCGACACCCTGCTGCAGCCCGAAATCGAGATCGTCGTAGTCCTTTGCGGTGAGCGATGGAGTGCTGAGCTTTGTATCCGGAAGATTTATTCCCCTGTAGGAGCGTATCACTCCTCCTTCCACCACCCTGCACCTTATGTCCGTTGCGTTCTTCTCCTCTACTTCGAGCTCTATCTGGCCGTCGTCGAGAAGGATGGTCTCTCCTGTCTGTACCTCTCGTGGAAGCATCTCATAGTTGACGCTCAAAAACTCCCAGTTACCCGGCACATCCCGAGTTGTAAGAGTGATCATCTGCCCCCTGTCGAGGATGAGCGGCTCCTTTTCGAGCTTTCTCGTCCGGATCTTTGGTCCCTGCAGGTCGAGAAGTACACCGATATATCTGCCGGTATTTTTCGCCACTCTTCTCGCCAGCTCGACGGTACGGCTGTGAAATTCGTAAGAACCGTGGGAGAGATTCATCCTGACGACATCCATGCCCGCCTCAGCCATCCTCGTCATAGTTTCCTCATCCTGGCTCTTCGGGCCTATAGTACAGACTATCTTGGTTGATTTTATCATACTCATATACATTACAAGATTTTTTCTATCAAAATAAGCTTTTTAACAAAATAGTCTGTAGACCAACCTTGTTTTCTAAAATGCATCATACGGTTCTTGGACGTACTCTACTAAAAACGGTCGGACAGACTATCTTGGTTGATTTAAATACGCTCATAATGGTTCCTTATGCTCTTTTCTTATGACGAGCCCTACTGATAACGGTCCTGTTTAAAACACCGTGAAATTATTATCCGGACTGCGATTGGATTGATCAATCCGTAACCAAAGCGTGTATTTTCACCGCTTGATGTGAGAGCGCTTCAGCCTGCGGACAACGCCCCAGTCCCCGGGCCTTTTTTTTGAGTGTAAGTACAGCTCACGCTCTTTTTATACATATCCGAAAGATCCATCCTCACATTATATCGCAATATAACAGAGACCCGGGACACCCCTTTATATCAATTTATGCATTTCGATAATGACAATAGGGCTTAAGAAAACGAGCTTGTAGTAATGCGTACAGAGTGGGGTACATGCCCTGTCATGCCGTTCGTCCGACACATCAGTATCAAAAGTGGTCAGCTGTGTGTTATACATTAATTGCGTATATATACTATAAGACTACCTTATAGCCATGTTTGTCTGGGTGAGAGGGTCGATAAGCCTGTTCTTCAGCCAGATTTCAAAATGCAGGTGGGGCCCGGTCGATCTCCCGGTATTCCCGCTGTATCCGACAATCTGCCCGCGCCGGACCCTGTCCCCTCTCTCGACCGATACAGAGGAGAGGTGAGCGTAAATGGTCCTGTAGCCGAAGCTGTGCTCGATAATGACAACGCTTCCGTACCGTGACCTTCTCCCGGCGAAAACTATTTTACCCTCACGCGCCGAGAGCACCTTCGTCCCCACCCTGCTGGCTATATCTATACCTGTATGAAAGGCCCTCTTTCCCGTAAAGGGGTCGCGTCTGTAGCCGTATCTCGAAGTCAGTCTGCCCCCACACGGTTTCTCGAACGCCTCTCCCAGGGCATACGCCCTTTCGATATTGCTGAATCTCCCTCCTGGGAGGAATATCTTCATTCCCGGGGTGAGAGAGTTGGAAAAGAGATCGTTCACCTCCATTATAAAGTCGGGAGGGATCTTATACTGGGAAGAGTACTTGAAGATCGTATCCCCCTCCTCCACACTTATGAAGATCCCCCTGATGTTCGGTACGAGTATGATGTCGTCCTCATGTATACTGTGTACATTTGTAAACGTGTTGCAACTGATTATACTGTCGGGGTCGACATCAAACTTTCTCGATATGCTCCAGAGAGTGTCTCCCTGCTGGATCTGATATTCGATCAATCTGAGCTTTGGGACATACTGCTCGAGTCCGCCCCGTCCGTCCTCGGAAAAGGCGCCTGCCGAAATCCGTACCGGATCCACCGGACTCCACGCATAATCTCCGTAAAAGGGCTTCGTCTCATCAAAAAAGGAGTATGAGCAGGGAAAGAGGGAGATGACCAGCACTCCAAGGAGACATAAGCCGTAGAGCCGTATACGAAATAGGAGCTTTTTATTGTCGATGCTGCCTATGAAACGATAAACCGAAAGAAAAAGCCGGAGGAGAGGAGTAACGACAGCTGCGGCCAGGATCATTTTTACGAATATCAGTTTTTGTACGCCCCTTATGCGGAACACGACAGTCATTTTGACTATGTAGAGCTTTAACAGGAACAGTTTCTTTTTAAAGGCATTCATGGCATCACATACGTTGATAGATTTCTGGTTTGTAGTATATCAGGCCTTAGTGATAATTTCAAACATTTTGTGGTTTATAGAAAAAGCGATCAGCGAATCCTGACCACTTTCAGCGGGTCAACGAGCGTGCCGTGCTGGTGCATCTCGAAGTGGAGATGAGGCCCCGTAGACCTGCCGGTGGTACCAACGGAACCGATAGGATCTCCCTGCTGAACAGCCTGCCCTCTTTTTACCATTATCTTATTGAGGTGAGCGTATAAGGTTCTGTAACCCTGAGGATGAACGATGATCACTGTCTTTCCGTAGTTGCCCCTGTAGCCGGCGAACAGCACCCTGCCGAACTGGGACGCATGGACCGGAGTTCCAAGCTTGTTGGCAATATCGACACCTGTATGGTACGCTCTG
>Ga0307379_10003576_pt1 | contig 22512 bp, 24 predicted proteins | sample UN2MG_FD_202237 | JGI IMG/M metagenome (GOLD analysis project Ga0307379, IMG submission 202237) | Soil microbial communities from Risofladan, Vaasa, Finland - UN-2 | ecosystem: Environmental > Terrestrial > Soil > Coastal area > Acid sulfate soil | place: Finland: Risofladan, Vaasa | collected... | reverse complement strand
AGATATGGTTTGATGGGAGAAAAAAGAGATGCGACTTTTCATCCGCGGGTCTTACGCTGATGCTTCAGACTGCGCGGTATTCCCAGTCGCAGTTAATAAGAAATGGGAAAAATTAAGCATATCAACAGGACGTAGATAAGGTCAAGAAATGGAAACCATCCTAACGGTCTCGAGTACTGCTAGTTTGTCTACTGTCTTTATTTGTGTATTGAAAAAAGAGGAGAGATATTGATTAATCAAACTTTGTATATTCACCATTCATAAAGAATGTTGGTCCGGTTTCCCCCATTAATCGCCAATAATAACTCGTCTCGTTATACCGACCGATTCCTACGAAAAGGGATGTGTTTGCAGATTCGTTTTCCCCTAAGCTTCCAAACATGAATGGCCCAAAGAAATATCCTTGAATATACCAAGAGACATTCTCATACCCAAAGTTCGCAAATGCCGCATAGAAATATCCAAAATTTGTGTTATGTTTATAGTACCCAAACATCCATCCGATTGGTATCTGATATTCCCCCCAGATATCGATTCCCCAGACACCAGTAAAATTCCCGTTCGCCCAGCTTGGAGGCTCATCGGCTGTTGGACTACTACCTATGTTCTTATTGGGCACTATTTCTTTAATAACGGTGTTTCCTTCAGTTTTTAAAGATTTTAAGGCTGGCGTATGCAGTCCTGCTGCTAGTGGCATACCGATTATCAAAAGACTTATTCCTAGAATTAGTATCTTGTTTTTCATAGATTATTTCTCCCGATTACGGTAATTGTATTACTATCATGATATATTAATATATCGACGAATAAAACAATTGGTAACAAAAATTAAGGTTATGTTAGGGTTGCAAAATATCTTCTTCTGCAGGAGAGATATTTAGCATTAAAGAAATATTTTTTTGGTTCTTTCTTATAAAAAAATATGGAAAAATTATTTTTCAGGGATATTGAAAAGAATAAGCGTTGCCTCATCCCATAGTTAAATATCCATGAATTTGGGGAAAAGAAATGCAGGAACATTATATCATAACATTCGTTCAAATTCACTATGACTTAGTTATTCTAAATCATAGCACACACTAATGATTTTCCGATACTATTATATCAACATGCGTGTTTTTGGTTTTCAGTGCTAAAAAAAATTTTAATATAGGAGAACCTCAGAGATGAAATACAGAGATATTTTGACGACATTTCTTATCCTTGGTTTCTTTCTTTCCCTTGCGTACACCCTTGGCGTCGCAGACTCTGTATGGTACTGGTGGATTGCCCCTATCGCATTTGGGATTGCGCTTGCATGGGCGATTTACTATCTCTGGTTAACATAAAAAAAATTATCTCATATTGTTATTTTTTTCAGATCGTGAAATATGACGACATCGTCGCATATTATTTTTCCATTAGGCTGTATCCAGATATCACGAACAATGCGATCTTTCAACACGAAAGAAGGGGAAACATTTAAAGAACTGAGGGCATTCAGCACCCGTAATGAAGGCACAAACACTCAAACAAGCAGAACAACTCCTCCAAGAGTACCGCCTCTGCGACTCTTGCCTTGGGAGGTTATTCAGAAAAGAAATCAGAGAAGGAGATAATTCACAAAAAGGACAAAACATCAAAAAACAACTCCATCAGATCAAAAAAACCGCACCAAATGAATGCTGGCTATGCCAAGGACTTCTTGACGAAATCCCGCATTTTATCGACATCATCACAAATGCACTGGAAGAGTACGAGTTTCACACCTTTCTGATTGGCTCAAAAATAGATGAAGATATCCAAGAAAGAGAACAAAGTCTCTGGAAACACCTAACGTTTGAAGATGCAGAACCAATTAAAATGGAAATAAACAGAGAAATCGGAAAAATACTTGAACCACGCCTCGGAAAAACGGTTGATATCCCAAACCCAGATATCATGGCGGTGATCGATACCGTCTATGACATCGTTGCTCTCCAAATAAGTTCACTCTTTATCTATGGACGATACAAAAAACTCCAGAGAGGAATCCCCCAAACAAAATGGCCCTGTCAAATCTGCCAGGGTAAAGGCTGCAAGAAATGTCAGTACACCGGTAAACTCTATGAAACCACGGTCGAAGAACTCATCGCGCAGAAAGCATTGGAATTTACCAAAGGAACAGATGAATCATTCCATGGGAGCGGACGGGAAGATATTGATGCGCTCATGCTTGGAACAGGGCGACCGTTTATCCTGGAAATTAAAAACCCGAAAAAAAGGACGATTAATCTTGCAGAGTTAGAAAAAAAGACGAACCAAGAAACAAAAAACAAGGTTGAAATCACCTGCTTACGGTTTTCCAATCGAGAGGAGATCGCCCGTATCAAAGCAGCAGAATTTAGAAAAACCTACCGGGTCACCCTTGAAGCAACCCAACCTTTGAATAAAGAAAAACTTATAAAGGTGGCTCGGACATTACAGGGTAAACTCATAAAGCAGTTGACACCAACTCGAGTAGCCCATCGTCGGGCCAACAAGATTAGAGAACGTATCATTTACAACTGCACCATTGAATCGGTAGAGGGCATCATAGCCAGGTTAACTCTTGAAGCCGAATCCGGCACCTATGTAAAGGAGTTCATCTCTGGCGATAACGATAAAACCAAACCGAACCTCAGTGAACTCATAGGCATTCCCTGCACAGTAAAAGAACTCGATGTAATCGATGTCAAGGGGGAATAACGAAATATGGTGAAACGATCAAAAGGAACACGAAGTAAAAGCAGATATATCATGAGAAAAAAACCACGAACCCGTGGTGTTACCTCTTCAACAAGGGCATTACAGCAATTTGAGGTTGGAGCAAGCGTGAGCATTGACATTAATTCAGCGGTACATAAAGGCATGCCACATCACCGGTTCCAAGGATACACTGGGAAAATAGAAGGCATGCAGGGAAACGCTTATCTCGTCGGCGTCACCGTTGGCAAAAAACATAAAACACTTCTTGTGCTACCGGACCATTTGGGGAGAGTACTATAAATGGAGACCTCAACGGAAGAAACCAGTAAAATTTTATCTATTGCAGAAGTAAAAAATATTCTTAGAAAAATCAGTAAAGAACGAAAAGAGCTCCTCTATGAACAGAGAATAGCACTAGAACACGCAGAAAAATTTGCGAAACTTACAATAAAACAAACAAAGGATTTAATCTCTGATTTAATGAAACTTGACCATATCGAAGAAATATTAGCATATAAAATAGCGGACATCCTTCCGAATACAGAGGACGATGTGAAAGCTATCTTTGCAAAAGAACGATACACACCAAATGATAAAGAAATAAAAAATATACTAGAGATTGTTAAAAAACATTCTGTTGTATAGTGGTGGGGGTAGGTAAACGTGGAAGATTATGTCTATGTCTTAGATTACTTGGCAAAAGGACGCGGGGATCTCCCTTCGTTTAAACGAAATCCAGTTGTCTACGGCCTCGGGGAAAGTCAATATACCTTTCTTGAATTAATACCAAAACGAGATGCGACTTTTACTACTGGGGAACGTATCTATGTGGGAAAAGACGCAGCGCTCAGAACAAAGATTGAGAAAATAAAAGGTCGCATTAATTTTGAGGATCTCACCTCGACAGCTCATGGTGAACTTCCCTATGTGCTACTCGATATTGTCCATAACAACGAAGCACGATATGTCAAATTCTTCAACGAGGCTTCTGCCATTTCGACAAGATTCCATGTCCTTGAACTCTTACCGGGTTTAGGCAAGAAAATGATGCTTGAAATCCTTGATGAACGTAAAAAGAAGCCATTTACCACGTTTAAAGAGATGCAGGATCGTATTGATTTCCTGAGGTCACCGGATAAACTTATTTCAAAACGCATCGAATTAGAACTAACCGATCCCAATCAAAAATACCGTGTGTTCACCCGGCTGCCATTATCACGTGATCATCAATACTGAGAGAATGGCAAAACAACGGTTTGGGCAGCATTTTCTTATTGATTCTTCAGTGGCCAAGCGAGAAGTTGCGTACGCAACGCTTACAAAAAATGATGTCGTTCTTGAGATTGGCCCTGGGAAAGGAATCATCACTCGTTTATTAGCCCAGCAAGCAAAACAGGTCATTGCCATAGAAATCGATAAACGTCTCGTGGAACAATTAAAGACCACGCTTCCAGAGAACGTCACCCTCATCTGCCATGATGCCCTTTCTGTTGATTTTAAAACACTGCCGACATATACAAAGATTGTCTCAAACCTCCCATTTGAGATATCATCGCCTATCATGTTCAAATTTTTAGAATCAACCTTTTCAAAAGCAATATTGATTTTTCAGAAAGATTTTGCTCTACGACTTGTTGCATCACCTGGAACAAAAGAATATTCCCGTCTAACTGTTGGTGTTTCCTATAAAGCAGGGTGTCGGATCCTAGAAGACGTTCCCCGGTCTTGTTTTTCTCCAGCCCCGACCATAGATGCCTCCATCGTAGAGCTCATCCCGTATACTGAACCGAAGTTTACGGTAGAAAATGAACAGTTTTTTTTGACCTTAACAAAACAGTTATTTACCCATCGAAGGAAAAAAATACGGTATACGATTAAATCAGAATACGGAGACATCGATCAACTCCCGTATCTTGATTTACGTGTTGAGGATCTCACCGCAGAACAGATCGGTGAATTGAGCAATGAATTGTATCATCTCATTTGAAATCTGTTATCCAAATTCGCTTTAAGAAAGAAGTTATACAGTTATGTTTCTATAGAAACGGTGAAATTATATGTTGTTGAATCCAACTAAACACTCCAATGAAATCCAAGGCTATCAATAACACAAAAAACAATAAAAAAAATAATAGCAACCGTAACGTAAAACGTATGAATTGCCAGACCAGGAGCAGCACAATAAGTAAGATAAGAAAAACTGCCCAGAGGGGAATTGACATCGAAAGGAACTCCATTGCTACCAAAAAAAAGAATCAACATAACTCATTTAAACATTTGTAAGAGGTTGTGTAGTTGTATCGTAGAAACAATTAAAAAATCCCATAGGATGGGAACACTGGCCACAATGATGAAACACTATCTCACACTGAGTGCTGCAACATGCTGAAAAATGGGCGAGCTGAGTGGTCATCATATCTCTTTTGCCCAAACATACAAAAACTCTGATTCCATGTCAACTCCGTGTATCTCCAACATGACTTTATTAAACAAAACTCTGTAGAACGACGGGAGTATCAATATAACATCGCCAACTCTGCAGCAGACGCAAGTACCCTTGTCGTTCTCCCAACCGGCATGGGGAAAACCATCATCGCACTTCTTGTTATCGCAAAAGAGCTGGCAACAGATAAAAACATCCTGTTCCTCTCCCCAACAAAACCACTAGTCAACCAACATGCTCAATCCCTTTCTACGGTTCTTACTCTTGATGATGCGGTCGCAGTCTTCACCGGTGAAGTCCCCCCGGAGAAAAGAATATCGCTCTGGAACAGCAAACGAATCATTGTCTCCACTCCACAGGTGATAGAAAATGACCTGATTGCACGACGGTATGATCTTTCAAAAATATCTCGTATTATCTTTGATGAGGCGCACCGTGCTGCAGGGAACTATTCCTATGTCTTTATCGCAGATATGTTCAAGAAACAACAACGCAACCGACGCTGTCTTGGGATGACCGCATCTCCAGGCAACAACCTATCTGAGATCCTAGAAGTCTGTAAAAACCTTGAGATCACGAACATCGAAATACGAACAAAAATAGACCCGGATGTGCGACCATATGTACATGACCTTGACATAAAATGGAAAGAAATACCGCTTCCTGCTGAATTCAGTTATACACTTCAACTCCTAAGAAAAGCACTCGCTGAACGGCTGAGCATCTTAAAAAACATCGGTGTCCTTGACTCAGCATCAGTATCACTTATTAATCGAAAAAAACTCTTGGAGGTCCAACAGAAAATACAATTAGAGATACGTTCCAACCCACAACCAGCACAAACCCTTTTTAAGGCGGCCTCAGCACAAAACGCGGCTATGAAACTAATTCATGCCATTGAACTTCTTCAAACACAAGGTGTCAATGCCTTAAGCAGTTATATCGCCCGTATGGTCACTGAAGCAGGTTCGAAAGGAGGAAGTAAAGCATCCCGAGACATTCTCAGAGACCCGAATGTTCTGGAAGCGATTGCCTATATTAAATCACTGAAAATCGAACACCCAAAGATCCAAGAAATTGTCAATATCGTAAAAGACCAAATTGCCCTTAAAAAGGAATCGAAAATTATTGTCTTTACTCATTATAGAGACACCTCCCTATATGTTCTCAAACAACTGGAAAAAATACCATTCGTAAAACCTGTCCGATTCATCGGGCAGGCTCGAAGAGAAAGCGATAAGGGTCTTACACAAAAAGAACAAATCGATATCATAAAACGATTTAAAAAAGATGAATACAACGTTCTTATTGCAACCTCGGTCGCTGAAGAAGGACTTGATATTCCTTCAACAGATCTTGTGGTCTTCTACGAACCAGTCCCATCAGAGATACGTACTATCCAACGGAAAGGAAGAACAGCACGGCAAATGGCGGGGAAGGTTATTATCCTCATCGCCAAAGGAACACCAGATGAAGCATACTATTGGTCAAGCAGACAAAAAGAACGAAGAATGCATCAAGAACTTGAAGTTCTCAGAACCGCACTTCGTAAAAAACTCCAAGATCCTACCACTGTGTATCAAACAGTACTCCAACAGGAAAACCAGACAAAACTCGATGAATATTCCAAACAAACTTCTATTAAAATCATTGTTGATCATCGAGAATCCCGCTCCCCGGTCATGCGGTTCCTCACCCAAAAAGACATCATCGTCGAACCTCAACAACTCGACATAGGAGATTACATCATCTCCTCTCGTATTGGTGTTGAACGAAAAACCGTAGATGATTTCCTGAATTCACTTATTGAAGGAAAACTCTTTGTCCAAATGAAAAACCTTCGAGCGACTTATTCAAGACCTCTGTTACTTATTGAAGGAGAAGGGCTTCTTACAAAGAGAAACATTAGTCATAATGCTATCTTTGGTAGTTACGTAGCAATCGTTGTTGACTTCGGCATCCCCATAATCACTACGCATTCCCCTCAAGAAACCGCAGATTTCCTTTCCATCATGGCACAACGTGAACAAAAAGAAGGAGATAGAGCGATCGCTATACGTGGGGAAAAAACAGCTCACACAATTGCTGAGCAACAGCAATTCCTTGTTGAAGGTCTGCCGAATATCTCAGCGGTGCTTGCAAAACGTCTCCTGCAGCATTTCGACAGCATTCGATCTCTTGCCAATGCATCTGAAGAGGACCTCTGTCAGGTTAATGGAATCGGCAAGAACATCGCCGCAGACATCCTTAAGATACTCAACGCAGAATATCTTAAAGAGTAACCCAAATATCGTTGGTTTGGTAAAGGAATATCTGAATTTTATTGATTTTAACTGGTTTTTTCCTTTCCGTTTTCTTATGACAATTTCGATTATACAGAGGAATATTTTTGAAAACTCGTACATCCAATGACCTCTCTAATCGCGGGACTTAATTATCAATTTACTTACATATCTGGAGCCCAAATATTTTTATCTTACTTTGTGATTACGGTCAAGTCTAGGGGTGAGTATTAATGCCCGATGATAATAAAAAAATTGATCAGATTTGTGATGGTTTAAACATGATTAGTGAGGATAATTCGATTCCAAGAAATATTAGACGAGGGGCAGAAGAAGTAAAACAAATCTTGTTAAAACCAGGCGACCCTATTGATCTCCGTGTCGCCTCCGCAACCTCTATTCTTGATGAACTCGCAAACGATCCGAATATTCCACTCCATGGACGGACCCTCATCTGGAATATCATGAGTCGTTTGGAGGAACTCGCATAATATTTTTTTTATCATTCAAAAATACCCTTTATGCATAGAAATAAAATAAGGAGATGATGAAATGATACGAATCGGTCAAGCTGGCATCCCATTATCTTGTAAAGGACGTACGAACAAGGATGGAATTGTCTATACCCATAAAAGTCTTGATTTAAACGCAATAGAGATTCAATTCGTCCGTGGATTATATGTGTTATCCGAAGAAGAAGCACATTTTATTAAGGATTACGCCCAGAAAAACGATATTGAAATCCATGTGCATGCTCCGTATTATTTGAATTTAGCAGGTGACCGCGAAGAAATCACTATGAGCTATGAAAAAATCATGAAATCAGCGCAAATGGCAAACAACATCGGATCAAAAACACTGATTATTCACCCAGGATATTATGGGGAGAACAACCCAAAAAAAACCTTAAAACTAATTACGAAAAACTCAAAAAAAGTAATAAGCATGTTCAAAAAAGAAAAACTAAAAATCAGACTGGCCATGGAAACAATGGGTAAACAAAAAGTCTTCGGCAACCTTGATGAGATTGTCGAGGTTTGTACACATAACAAAGAAATCATCCCTGTTCTCGACCTAGGTCATATTCATGCCAGGGGAAACGGATGCATTAAAGAACGTGAAGATTTCGAATCAATCTTTGACAAACTTAAACCCTTACGATTACGACACTATCTCATGCACATAACTGGTGTTCTTTACGAAAACGGTAACGAGCTATACCACGTCCCCATTAAGAAAGGGGATATGCCAATAGCCCCTCTCATCGAAGTGATCCTTGACCGAAATCTGAATGTCACGCTTATATCTGAATCGCCTTTACTTGAACATGATGCGGTGTACATCCGTCTTCAAGTTGAAAAAGCAATCATGAAAAGAACCGGAAAGGAAACCGCCTACTACAAAGATCTCTCCGAGGTCATAAAGAAATGAACAATGCAGATACATTTCGAGGATCTCTTCAGTACATTCAAAGAAAGACTGCGGACATCCTTGAAAAAGTATCCAAAGAAGATGTTAAAAAAATCAATCGCTCATTTTTCAAAGCCCACCGTATTTTCGTATATGGCGCAGGACGATCCGGTTTAGTCTCTAAGGCCTTTGCCATCAGATTAGTACACCTTGGGTTCCAGACATTCATAATCGGAGAAACCATTGGTGCACCAATCAAAAAAGGAGACCTGGTTTGCATCGTTTCTGGATCTGGAGAAACAATCCCAGCAGTTATGACGGGGGAAATAGCAAAAAAGCTTGGTGCTACAGTTATGGTTGTCACTGGGAAAAAACACTCACGTATTACCAAATTCGCTGATATCACCATTATTCTTAACGTAGATTGCACAGAAAAAGAAAAAAAACTATTTGCTCCGCTGGGGACCTTATTTGAGGCAAGTGCGTGGATTCTCCTTGATGGAATCATCGCTGAACTGATGAAAAACAAAAAAGAAACCGAAGAATCGATGCGCTCCCGCCATGCCACACTTGAATTACCTTAAAAATAAGGTTTTTTTCAAAGAAAATATCATAGCTTCTTTTTTATTTCAACCCATATGTTTTTAAAGCATGTTTTCTCTACGGCTCTTAAAATCAGGTGATCATTTATGACTGTTTCTAAGAAACACGTCCGTCAACCAATCGTTAGTGTGCTAGGTCATGTCGACCATGGAAAAACATCGCTATTAGACTTCATCAGGGGATCCACCGTTGCTGCTCGAGAAGCTGGTGCAATTACCCAACACATTGGCGCCACTGAAGTTCCTATCGATGCGATTTATGCTACGTGCGGTCAACTTCTTGGGAAAAAACAGTTCTCCGTTCCAGGTCTGTTGTTCATTGATACTCCGGGACATCATGCATTTACGACGTTACGAACCCGTGGTGGCTCCCTAGCAGACCTTGCCATTCTTGTTATCGACATTAACGAAGGTTTTCGACCTCAAACCCATGAATCCATCACCATTTTACGTCAATATAAAACACCATTTATTGTTGCAGCAAACAAAATCGATGCAATCAACGGCTGGCAACGCAGTGATGACATCGCGAAAAACCGGCTTGAAAACCAGCGTCCAATGACGAAAACTCTCTTTGAAACGAAGTTATATGAATTAATTGGGATAATCTACGATAAAGGCTTTGAATCGGATTTATATTTCAACATCAAGGATTTTAGCAAAAGCATACCAATTCTTCCGTTATCCGCGAAAACTGGTGAAGGAATCCCGGAGTTGCTCATGGTTCTGGTCGGACTAGCACAAAGATTCCTTGAAGATCAACTTACCAGTGAAACTGGTCCAGGTAAGGGAACAGTTCTTGAAGTAAAAGAAGACATAGGATTAGGAACCACGGTTGATGCTATCGTTTACAGTGGAGTCCTTAAAAAAGAAGACACCATCATCCTTGGTACACGAGATGAACCATTGGTAACAAAGATTAAGGCATTACTGAAACCAAAGCCAATGGATGAAATCCGTGATCCACGAGAACGATTTGAAAGCGTTAAAGAAGTTCATGCTGCCTGCGGTATTAAGATTTCTGCCCCGAATCTTGATTATGTCATCCCAGGGGCGCCCTTGAGAGTCGTGCACGGTGATCAAAAAGAATTAGTTCAGGAAATAAAAAGTCAATCTCAGGTAAAAATCGAACTTGATAAAGATGGCTTGTTCATCAAAGCAGATACGATTGGCTCCCTTGAAGCCCTTGTGAAAGAATCCCGGGAAAAAGGTATCGACGTCAGAAAAGTAGAAATCGGTAACATCTCCCGACGAGACATTATGGAGACTGTTGCAATAAACAATCCATTAGAACGTGTTATTTTTGCATTCAACGTAAAAATTCTTCCGGAGGCAAAAGAAGAATTAACGAACGTCGATGTCACCATTTTTAACGAAGATGTCATTTATACAATCATAGAGAATTATGACCTCTGGCTGATAAAGAAAAAAGAAGAACTCGAGAAGAAACGACGGGAGGATTACACGCATCCAGGGATGATTAAGTTCTTACCCGAGTTCGTGTTCCGTGTGAGTCATCCCGCGGTTATCGGAATACGAGTTCTCGGTGGTCGAATTAAGGTTGACATGCGACTGATGGACCAAGAGGGAAAGAGCATTGGTAGCATCAAAGGAATGCAATCAGAGAATAAATCGATTACTGAGGCGCTGCAAGGTGCAGAAGTTGCCATCTCCATCGATGGTGTCACCGTCGGCAGACAGATCAAAGGAGGTGATATCTTTTTTACTGATATCCCTGAGAGTGATGCGAAAAAACTCCGCCTCATGGACGTTCTTAACGAGGATGAAAAAGACGTGTTAAATAAAATATTTGATATCAAACGGAAGACAAACAAATTCTGGGGGATGTGACCTTCTTCTTTCAAATTTATTGTTTAAATATATGATGATACATTTACTTAAATGCCGCTTTTAACAAGAACGGTGTAATTAATGTCGTAACCAATGTTAACAACACTGTTGTCGCAAGAATTTGCTGACCAAGATCTCCAATAAGGATTCCCTGGGAGATAGCTGCACCAACAATGATTAATGCCATCTCAAGACGAGGGATCATCCCAATTCCCGCTTGCAAAGCTTTCTTATTTGTCATGCCAGCAAGTTTCCCACCGATGCCGCAGCCAATAATCTTTCCGATGATGCTTACCAGGATAATTACTATTGCAAAGGCTATCACGTGGATCGTCGAAAATATGGTTGGATCGACATTGGCACCAACCCAAACAAAGAACAAGGGAATAAACAACCCATAGCTTATCGTCTTAATATCATCAATAACCTTTGTTGATTTCATCGCATGACCAATGACGATACCAGCTACAAATGCACCGGTGATCCCAGCAATCCCGGATTGATAGGCAAAAAATGAATAGAGGAGAAAAATCGCAAGAGAAAGGCTTAACAGGGCTTTCGGCATCTGTATTTTTTCACCAAGATTAAAGACTTTATCGATGATTTTTAAACCAACAAAGAGGAAAAGAACAAAGAAAATAAGGACCTTAAGACCAAGAACAGAGATATCCATAGGTGTTGCGACACCAAGAACTGATACAAATAAAATAATAGCTATCACATCATCAATAACTGCTGCTCCTAAAATCGTAAGACCTATTTCCGTATTCAATTTTTGAAGATCCATCAAAACACGTACTGGGACACCTACGGATGTTGCAGCAAGAATTAATCCAATGACTAAGCCAATATGCCATGAGTAACCAAAAAAGAGCGACACTAATATACCCAGAAGTAAGGGTGCAATCACCCCACCGACAGCAACAAATATGGAGGGGTTCTTCACCTTTTTCAAATCTGAAAAATTGATTTCTAAGCCTGAAAGAAACATTAAAAAAAGGATACCTAACTCTGCAAGAAACGTGAACGCTTCAGAGGTAAAGGACAATTGAGGGATCTCTATTACGACCGAAAAAACAGAAAATGACTTTCCTGCAAGATAACCTATTCCAAATCCTCCAAGCAGCAATCCTGCGAATATTTCTCCAATCACCGGTGGTTGTTTCAACCGATCAAGAAGATATCCGAATAAACGGGCAAAAATCAATGCAAAAGCAACTGACAGAATAATTTCAAAAATTTCGATTTCACTTGCCGTAAGAGTCAACCTTCTTCAGTAATTGAATGGTATTGTGTTGCGTCATAATATTTTTGAATTAATCGATGTAAGGTAATTTCTCCGATGAGCTGATTATTTTTCACCACCGGGAGTCGACGGAGACGATATTTTTTCATTCTTTTTAATACATCAATTACTTTTTCCTGTGGTTCGCATGTAATTATCTTCTGTGACATGATATCCTCAGCTTTTTTCACCGTCCCATGTTGAAGAGACCGGATGTCAGGTAATCCAAAAACATAAGGAGAAAAATTCTTTGGGGTAAGAGTTGTCAGAATATCATGTTCCGTTATCACCCCGATGAGTTCTTTCTTTTTTTTGTTCTTAATGACCCAGATGTAGTGTCGTCCTGAGAGAATATTTAGGACATCTGAAATATCTTCATTTTTTTCAATAACAGGGATGTCCCAAAGACGGTTATTCATCAATTGTTGTACGGTAAGTTCATAAAAATCAGTCACTAAGCGATTTTTCATCGTGAGTAGAAATAGTTATACAATATTTAATAACTACGAATTTGGAATAGTCCTCTTTCTTGTATTGAAAAATTTCATAATGATTAAATATCTCAATCATATTGACCCCGTTGGAGGAGTGTATTTATGGAACTCATTTCAATAATAATATTTATCAGCGGAATCATCGCCCTACTTTTTGCAGGGTATCTTATTTTTAAGATACGAAGGGAAAGCCCCGGATCTGAAAAAATGCAGGAGATAAGTAAAGCAATCCATGAAGGAGCAACCGCATTTTTATACGCCGAGAATAAGATTCTTGTTGTCTTTGTAAGTGCGGTAACCATCATTCTTCTTGCAGTATCATTCATTCCTAACAGCAATATGCACTGGGGAACAGCCCTTGCCTTTATTATTGGCGCGACCCTTTCTATTCTCTCGGGGAACATTGGGATGCGAATCGCAACGTTATCCAATGCCAGGACCGCTGAGGGTGCGAAGACCAGTGTTAACAAAGGGTTATCAGTTGCGTTCTCTAGCGGAGCGGTCATGGGAATATGTGTGGTCGGATTAGGGATATTGGGTGTTTTTGGAATGTTTCTTTTCTTCTCCGAGATTCTTCATTATGCAGTAAATGTTACTACAAATATCCTGTTTGGGTTTGGGTTTGGTGCATCTAGTGTAGCGTTGTTTGCAAGAGTCGGTGGAGGCATTTATACAAAATCAGCTGATGTCGGGGCTGACCTGGTCGGAAAAGTCGAAGAAAACATCCCAGAGGATGATCCCCGTAACCCTGCTGTAATCGCAGATCTTGTAGGGGATAACGTCGGTGATGTCGCTGGGATGGGTGCTGACCTGTATGAATCCTATGTTGAGTCTATCATTGCCCCTATGGCACTGGCCGCGATCGCGGGAGGGATTGCGCTGCAGACCTATGGGTCCAATGCGATCATTTTACCTTTAATTATCGCAGCGATCGGGATTTTTTCTTCAATCATTGGGACATTCTTTGTTCGCACTGGAAAGAAATCCAATGTGTATTCAGCAATGAGAAATGGTCTTTTTGCTAGCACGATTCTTGTCGGGATATTTGCTGGTGTTGCCACCTGGTATCTGTTAGATGGAAACATGGGGCCGTATTTTGCAATCCTTGCAGGTTTGATCGCGGGTATCGTCATCGGATTGAACACTGAATATTTCGCCTCTGAAAAACAAAAACCAGTAAAAGCAATCGCCGAAGCCGCAAAAACAGGTCCTGCAACCGTGATCATACAAGGATTAGTCACCGGGATGATGAGTACATTAATTCCCGTCATCTCCGTGGTTGTCGCAATGATCATATCCTATTACTTCGCTGAATTCTATGGGGTCGCCATTGCCGCGGTAGGGATGCTGAGCGTGCTTGGTATCTCCCTTGCAACCGATTGCTACGGGCCTGTGGCTGATAATGCAGCCGGAATCGCAGAAATGAGCGGAATGGGTCCTGAAGTTCGACAACGAGCTGAGTCACTTGATGCCGTGGGAAACACCACCGCTGCAATGGGCAAAGGCTTTGCAATAGGTTCTGCAGCAATTACCGCACTTGCGCTAATCTCAACGTTTATCGTCTCATTAACGATTCATTACACTTCTGAACAAATCCTTGATTTTCTCTCTCTGGGAAGCAGCACCAGCCCGTATCTTGTCGCTGGTATCTTTATCGGTGCTATGCTGCCGTTCATTTTTATTGCATTAACCATGGGTGCTGTGGGACGAGCGGCATATAGCATGGTTGAAGAAGTACGATACCAATTCAGAGAACTTAAATTATTAACCGACCCGAACGCAAAACCCGATTATAAGCGGTGCGTCTCGATTAGTACGAAACGAGCATTACGAGAGATGATCATCCCGGGTTTACTTGCGGTTCTTTCCCCTGTTATCGTTGGGATCGTGTTTGGCCTCTTAGGGCCCAAGGGATCTGGTATTGCCGCCCTTGGTGGACTGCTCATCGGATCAATAGCGACCGGATTTCTCCTCGCCATCTTTCTGGCAAATGCAGGTGGTGCATGGGATAACGCAAAGAAGTACATTGAGGCAGGTAACCTTGGTGGGAAAGGATCACCAGCGCATAAAGCAACTGTGATCGGTGATACGGTTGGTGACCCCTGCAAGGATACCTCGGGTCCATCGTTAAATATTCTTATCAAGCTGATGTCGGTAGTGACTCTTGTCTTCCTCCCCTTATTTATTATGTTTGGTTAATGATAAGGCTAGTCCTATATCATCTCAGGGTAGCGTACTAAGATATCAGAATCAATCGATACTCTTCTTTCCTTTCTATACGATTTAATAGTGGAAATCCCAGTCCCGTTATGGTCTGATAATTCCTATGTAAATGAAACTTAGCAAGAGTATAGATAATATTGATCCTACGGTCACAACAAAAAGTATTGTCCGTTTACGAAGACCTAAGGTAGTACCAATAATTGTTGTCGACATTGCACCAGTCCCCTGGAAAGGAATAAACATAAAAAATGCTAAAACAATTAGTAATAACTTCCCGTAATTTCTCATTTCGATTTCTCTTGTTTTCCGTTGTAGTTTTTCGTACCAGGATTTAAGAGAAACAATTGTTTTATAGAAATGTGGTTTTTTCCGACGAACCCCCACGAAGGGAAAAGGAGGGATGTGTTTAATGAACAATTCTAAAAACCACCAATTCGTCATAATCGCGATACACACAAGAACGTCATATACCCAAAGAGTAGAGCACCAGAGAAGAATTGGTAAACCTCGGTTCAATCCAACAAGTATCACCGTTTCTTTACCCGCAGGAGGAATAAAATATGCTAACGATAAAGCCGCATACCATTTTTGTTGATCAGGATTTAAAAGGTTATAGATAAAGAGAAAAAAGACGGCGCCAACAATAATAATTATGAAAAAAATTGCTAATTGTATTCCGCCAGAAAGAGATATTGTTTTTTTACCAGCATGAGAAGCTTTTTTATTATCGATATGATCATCATGAGAGTTATTCACACTTTACCTCGTGTTTTACCATACTTTTTTTAAAAACTAGTAAGCTTCTCTATTCAACGATTAAATCCTTTGAATATTTATCAGTATCCGCGAGAAGGAACTCGTTGCTCATGCTCAGACAAGAAACAGGGCAGATGTCATTACATTGAGAACAAAAAGTACATCGAGCAAGGAAAATCCGTATTTTTTTCTCGTTTTCTTTATATTCAATAGCTTCCGAAGGACAGACTTGTAAACAGAGCTTACACCCAATGCATTTCTCCTTATCATACTGAATTTTTCCTCGAAAATGATCAGGTGTTCCAACAGGGGGAATTATCTGCGTTTTACCAGTTGTAACATCATCAATGAATTGGGTGGTTGATGAAGGGGTGTATTTTGCTGGGAATTTATTGGTAAACGGTTTTTTAAACATTTGGGCGAAAACCTGTGGAAGCATCGAAAATCTCATGCTTGCAGCCTCTGGGTCTTTTGAATGCTTCGTTGATGCAATTCTTCTTTATCAAGAGTAAGAGTTTTGTTGTTTTCAATGACAATGACCCGATTCGTACAGGACATACATGGATCGGTTGATGCTGCGACAATCGGGATATCTGCTATTTGTTGTCCTTTCAGCATCGGTACCCATGGCATGATATTACTATAGGTAGGAGCCCGGACTTTCCATGCGTAGACGTGTTCATTTGCATTCATTTTAACATAATGGAACACTTCACCCCGGGGTGCCTCCATCCGACCGATAGCTTCCCCTTCGGCTTTCTTTAATTTGGCAAGTAATTTTGCTATCTTTGGTTCTGAGACAATGGGACCTGCCGGCATTTTTTCTAGGCATTGCTCTATTAAGGAAATCGATTGTTTTATTTCTAACAGACGGACAATTATCCTGTCATAGACATCACCGTTGACTTCACCGGTAAGAACGTCAGGGGTCACGTAGTCGAAATCAAGGTCCCCATACGCAAAATAGCTCTGATCAAGGCGAACGTCTTTTTTCACACCGGAGGCACGGGTGGTTGGCCCGACCGCCCCTAGTTTTAAAGCATCTTCCTTCGTAAGGATTCCACAGCCTTTGCTCCGCATTTTGAATGTTTTATCCTCTAAAAAGATACGGCGAAGTTTTTCGAAATGATCTTTGAGGTACTGTAATGTTTCTTGGATTTTCGGATACATGTCTGGGGTGATATCACGTCGTACTCCACCGATCATCGTAATGCCTTTCGTGACTCTATTTCCCGTAAGATATTCAGTCAAATCGAGAAGTTTCTCTCGTATCTCCCAGGTTAAAAACAAGACGGAGTCAAACCCTATCTCATGAGCAGCAACACCTGCCCATAGCATATGGGAACACATTCTTTCTATTTCTCCATGAATCACTCGTAGGTATTGTGCGTGTTCTGGGACTTCGATATCCGCGATTCGTTCCACCGCTAAGGCAAAAGCCATTGGATGACAATACGAACAGATCCCGCAAATACGTTCTGCGAGATACAACACCTGGATTGGGTTACGTCTCTGACCTGCCCATTCGATTGCTCTATGGACATGTCCAAGGGCGACACTCACGTCTACGATTTGTTCCCCGTCGATCTCAAACTCGAAGGCTACAGGTTCTTTTAACGCTGGATGGATGGGGCCTATGGGAAGTTGAAAGGTCGTTTTTGTGGTTTGGCTCATTGTTTCACCTTATGAAGATTCTTTACATATTTTTGAGGCCCGGTTTCATCACGTCGCCATGGGTATACATCTTTTGGGATATCATCGTTAATGAAAACACGTTTATCCTTTGGAATATTGGTAATTCTAACCCCAAGCATCTCTTGTTTTTCTTGTTCAGAAATAAGTGCTCCAGGAAAAAGATCGGTGATGGTTTCAAGGGTTGGATCGGATTTTGGTAATAAGACCTTAATATTAATTGAAAGTTCTTTATCTCTCGAGCCGTGATAAATGGAGAAATGGTAGATCAGGTCGATACTGTCCGCGATATCATATCCTGAACTAACCGCAAAATGGGGATATTCATCAAACTGGAAGAGATGTTTAATAGCGTCTTTAAACATGCTTCGATTAATACGCATCCAGATATGGACAAGCTCTGTTTTTTTTATCCCAGTTGTATGTCTTTCGATGCGGGTTTCACTAACGTTTTGGGAAAATGCATTCTGAAATGACTGAACAACCTCTTCAGGGCTAGCTTTTTGTTCTAGGGTCATTTTTTCGCCTCTAATGTCTCAAGTTTCATCCATGCTTTTGTGACTCCGTTGATGATATTTTCGGGTCGTGGTGGACACCCAATCACGTAAACGTCAACAGGGATAATCTGGTCGACAGGACCGACGAGATTGTATGATTCATAGAACACATCTCCGGTATTCCCACAATTACCAACGCAAATAACTGCTTTCGGGTCAGGTATCTGCTCATAGATCCGTTTTACTTTATCGGCAAGCTGTCTGGTCACTGATCCTGTTATGAGCAATACATCTGCATGTCTTGGTGAGCCAACAAGTTTTATACCAAATCGTTCGACATCATAACGAGGACATAACGCTGCAATTATCTCGATGTCACACCCGTTGCAAGAACCAGAATTACAATGATACACCCATAATGCTTTCTTGAATGATTTGGAGAGACTTTTTGCCATAGAGCACCCTTCGCTGTATTTTTGAGCGGATGTAATCATTGAGACTATTAGAAATTTCCGGTAGTAATTATTTTACAGAAATAGATTCACCAGGGAATGATTGACCAAAACCAATCTGGAACGTTATTGACCACTAAACAAATATTTTCTAAAAAAAAAGTTTTTTGTTACTTTTTTTTATGGTCTAAAATCTCTTTCATCGCAACAGATATCTCGACGACGGAGAGGGAAAAAAGGATTGATGCACATAAAATAATATAATGCTCGTTTATCCTAATGGCATGTTCTAATACAATAAGGTCAATAACGATGACGATAAAGGGTAAAATAAGAGAGAGTTTCTCTATCAAAGGGATCTTTGCTGCGTTTAAGATCAGTATCCTGCATTTTCTAAATCGAACCATTCAAAAGGGGAATGAATTCAGTTTAATTTAATCTTTCTACAGTCCTGGTCTTAATTCGAAATCATACGGAATCATAAACCAGGTACATATGGAATTGGGTTACAACAGGGAAAGATTGGATCTTCCTCTGGTTTGATTATTTCGTTTCTGGTAGTGCATGGTCATCGATTGCTAGGAATAGTTACGATAAAAGGTGATATTTCTACGAGATTTCCTTTGTACAAATACTAATAAAGTATATTTTTATATCGGTATGACGACATGACAACCTTAAAGGAGATAAAACAAACGGAAACCGATGCGGTACTCTTGATAGAAAACGCTAAAAAAGAATCAAAAAAACTTCTTGAAAAAGCATATAAAACCGCTGAAACGGAAAAAGAAAAAATCCTTGAACAAACACGAAAAAAAGTCACCACATATTATGAACAGTCGGTTGAAGACGCAAAAAAAGAGATACAAGCAATAAAAAAAGAAGGAAAAAACACCATAGATCAGCTGAAAAAAAACGCGCAAAAAAAAATACCTGACGCAATCACCTTGATCATTAGCGAGTTCCAAAAGGAGGAATAAATCATCCTTTTTCCTGCAGAAATGAAAAAGGTTATGATAGTACTTCATGAGAATTATCTAAATAATGTCATAACAAAACTCCATGAACACGGCCTTGTGCAAATAACCACCATCGAAAAAGAGGATCAATCGATCCATGAAGGCACCCAGACGGTCGAAATACCCCTGGATGCCGCCCTATTTTCCGGCTATGAATTCCGGTTATCAAAACTCATCGATCTTCTCGCACGAACAAAAACATATCCTTCAGGGATAAAAGCAATGCTTAATCCCCCGCTCACCGAACCAAAAACCGTAACAGAACACACCGACCAGGAAATCATTACGAAAGTCGAAGAGGTTCTCCAGACACATGAGAAAAAACTGCTCACCACAGATGAGCAAATTAAACAAATAAAGGAACAAACCATAAAAAACGAAGAACTACAAAACCACGTCTCCCTCCTACAAGACTTTAATATTGACCTTGCCGACCTCACTGATTCTTCTACCATCGTCATCGTCACAGGGAAAACCTCAAATTTCCCCCAGCTCCAACAACAGATAGGACCACAGGATGAAATCACCGTTTTTTCAAAAGAATATGGTAGTAAAAAGAAACCAGAATGGGTAGTAATCCTTGCTGCGCATGGTTCTGAAAAAGAAAAAATCGACAAACTCAGCAGGGAGTACCTCACCGTCTATGATTTCAAAGGACTATCCGGATCACCAGCAGACGTGATAGACGACCTGCGACAAAAACAAGAAAAAACCAACGAAGAACTTGAAACCATCACCTCAGGTCTCTGCGCCGATGCAGATGAACACCTCGATTCCTTATACTCCCTCCGTGAGCAAGTACAGCTCCAACGAGCCCAAAAAGAAATCATGAAACACTTCACTCAGACCCAGACGACCTATGTCATCAACGGATGGGTTCTTGCAAAAAATCAAGAGACGTTACAGGCCCTCATTGACACCACCTGCGAAGGGTATTGTTCTTGTACCTTTGACACCCCATCATGCAACCCTGATTTCCCACCAACTTACCTAGAGACCCCGAAATGGGCAAGGACCTTCAAAACGTTCCTTTCGCTTTTCGCCATACCGAAATACGGAGAGATCAACCCTACGATGTTCATGGGGATCTTCTTTATCATCTTCTTTGGATTAATGCTTGGAGACGCTGGGTATGGACTGGCGATACTCTCACTTTCGCTGCTTGGATACTTTAAACTCGGCAAACGCAGTCCCTTCATCAAGAATTATAGTTTTCTTGGGATATGGCTTGGTGTTTCTACCACTATTGTCGGTTTTCTCCTGAACAGTTTCTTCGGGGATTTCATCCCACGGTTCTTCTATCATGACCCCCTCAAACCCCTCTACAGCATCACTGTTGCGGGAGTGCATCTTCCCCTTGACTCCCTTGGGGATCCTCTCACCGTTCTTGTCATCGCATTGCTCTGCGGTCTTGTACATCTGAACCTCGGACTGGTCCTGGGGTTGATCCAATCAGCGAAACATAAACAGTACAAATTGTTCTTCACCCAACATTTCGCTTGGATCCCTATTCAAATAGGCGGCGGAATTCTCATTGGGCTTTTCATCTTAAAATGGCAGGTCGACACCTTTGTTCTCTATAGTGCTGTCATTCTCACTATCCTTGGGATTCTCTTATTCTTCTCCCATACAGGTCCTATCGGTTTTTTTGGGATCACAGGTTATGTCGGCGATTGGCTGTCTTATGCTCGATTGCTCGCCCTTGGTCTGGCGACCTCAGGGATGGCTCTTGCCTTTAACGTCGTCGCAGAGCTCATCCCAGGCTTAGTCCCCGTGGTGGGGGTGGTCCTTTTCCCTATTATGCTGGTTATTCTCCATACCGCGAACCTTGGAATCCAATCCCTTGGAGCAGCAGTCCATTCACTACGGCTTCAATACGTGGAGTTCTTCAACCGGTTCTATGAAGGTGGTGGAGAAGAATTCAGTCCGTTTCAGATGACGAGACGATACACGAAGGTAGAGAAATAGAAAAGAAAAAAATGGAGGCAAAAAAAATATGAAAAACAGAAGAATAATAACGCTGGTATTCGCCTTGACAATTCTTATGGTATTTACCGCAAATATCGTACAAGCCCAGGAGACGCAGGCGACACAAGAAGACCAAAACAAGATATTAATCATCCTTGGTTGCGCCCTTGCCATTACCATCGCAGGGATCTCAGCTGCCATTGGTCTGAGTCTTGCAGGGTCAGCCGCGGTTGCAGTGACTGCTGAAAAACCAAATCTTTTCGGGAAGTTACTTGTGTTGTCGGTTCTCCCCATGACCCAAGCGGTCTACGGTCTGTTAACCGCGATTCTGCTGATGCTTGGGGCAGGGCTTCTTGGTGGAACCGCGCGGGCAGATATGACAAACCCTGTGCTTGGGTCCGCGGCAGTCTGGATCGGGTTAATCGTCGGGTTGACCGGGGTTTCTGCCATAAACCAAGGGATGGTTGCATCCTCTTCGATTAGTGCTGTCGGGCGAAACGAACAGGTGGCAGCCCGAGGAATTATCTTCACGGTCCAAACAGAGACCATCGCGATCTTTGGGTTACTTGCAGGCATTCTGCTGATGACCGGTCTTGGGTTATTGTAAGAAACATTCAGGCAACAACCAGGGAGAATAATCATGTCTACTGAGAAAATCATCCAAAGAATTCAAACTGATGCACAAACGCAACAGCAACAGCTACTCAACGATGTTGAGATGCAATCTCGTTTGATCATTAAGGAGGCGAAAGCACAGGCAGAAAAAGAAGCCAAAAGTCTGCTGCAGAGCCGACAGGTTGACAGTAAAAACACTAAAAAAATCATGATTTCA
>Ga0307379_10003573_pt1 | contig 22522 bp, 31 predicted proteins | sample UN2MG_FD_202237 | JGI IMG/M metagenome (GOLD analysis project Ga0307379, IMG submission 202237) | Soil microbial communities from Risofladan, Vaasa, Finland - UN-2 | ecosystem: Environmental > Terrestrial > Soil > Coastal area > Acid sulfate soil | place: Finland: Risofladan, Vaasa | collected... | reverse complement strand
GCCACGCGGCCGCTTTTTGTTTGTTTGCGCGGCCACCTGGACGCCCGCCCCGCCGCCGGCGAGAATGAACGGCGCAAAAGAAAACCGCCTTCCGCGGCGCGGCACGGATGGCCTGGAGGCAGCCATGAAGGTGGTCCTGCGACCGATTGAGTCGATCCGCCCGTACCCGGGCAACCCCCGCGTCAACGATCCGGCCGTCGCCGCCGTCGCCCGGTCGATCCGCGAGTTCGGATTCCGCCAGCCGATCGTCGTCGACGCCGCCGACGTCATCATCGTCGGCCACACCCGCTGGAAGGCCGCCCAGCAGCTCGGGCTCAAACGCGTCCCCGTCCACGTCGCGACCGACCTCAAGCCCGACCAGGTGCGCGCGTACCGCCTCGCCGACAATCAGACCTCCGACCTGTCCGATTGGAATTACGAGCTGCTCCTGGCCGAGCTGGGCGAGCTGAATGACGTCGACTTTGACCTCGAGGCCCTGGGATTTCCCGCCGACCAGCTCGGCAGCCTGCTGGAGCCCGGCCTGGCCGAGGGCCTCACCGACCCCGACGCCGTCCCCGAGCCGCCCGACAAGGCCACGACCCAGCCCGGAGATCTCTACGTCCTCGGCGACCACCGCCTCCTGTGCGGCGACGCCGGCAAGGCCGCCGACGTCGACCGCCTCCTCGACGGGGCGAAGATCCACCTGGTCAACACCGACCCGCCCTATTGCGACGTCATCGTGCAGCGATGGCAGGCCTTCACCGGCCGCCAGGCCGAGAGGACCACCCCGAAACCGGCCGCCCCGGGCCGCCGCCCCCGCCGGGCCCCCGGGACCGCCCGCAAGGCCCCCAGCAAGAAACCACACCGATGACCACCAGGCCGAAACCCCCAGGTCGCCCCGTGTCAGCTCGAACCCCCCGGGCCGCCCGGAGGCCCGCCCCGCGGCCGATCGCCCGCCCGTGCGACACAGGGACCCCGCGTCGCGGCCCCGGGGCCCGACGCCGCCAGGTCGCCCGCCAAACAGGGACCCCCAGGCCACGGTTTCGGACGCCCCGGCCGGCCGGCACGCCAGCCCCCCCCAGGTTGCCCCGTGTGAGCAAAGCCCCAGCCGGCCGCCGCCAAGTCCCGCCCCGCCGCCGATCGCCCGCCCGGGCCACCCCAGGACCCCCGCCTGGAGGGCGTGCCCGGAGATGAGCAAGACGAGCCCAGCCAACCGGGCCCTCTCCAAGCTCCGCATCGCCCGCGGCTGCCTGATCGGCCTCGAGCTGGCCGTCGCCGACGCCGCCAAGCGCACCACCATCCGCACCATCCGCCAGGACCTGGCCGCCGCCCGCACCTTCGCCCGGCGAGCCCAGGAGAAGATCGCCGACGCCCAGGGCGCCATGGTCGCCGCCTTCGCCGCGGCGAACGTGCCCTTTTCCATCCGCCCGCGCAAAGGAAAGGCCCCGGCCGATCGGGTCGGGGCCTCGTCCAGGGCGAAGTGAGCCCGCCGAAGATAGCCTCGGCGGTCTACCGGGGCGGCGCAATCGCCCTCCCGATGTCGGTCAGATCAAACGCGTTCGGCCCGGTCTTGCGGAACCGGCAAGCGGAGCCCTTGCTGGCGATCTCGCGGATCATGGCCGCGTAGATCGTCGCCGCCGGCGTCTTGCCCTTCGTCGACCAGAGCTCCCGCTTGAGCGCCAGATCGACGATGGCCTGCGCCCCCAGCGGCCCATCCGCCTTCGCCAGGACCGCGACCGCCGCGTCGAGGCCGCTGCGGCCCTTGCCCTTGGCCTTGACCTTCGGCGTCGCCCGCGGGGTCGGCCGCTTGCGCCTCGCCGTCGGCACCGTCACGCCCTTGGTCAAGTCCCCCTTCTCGACCGCCGCGACCGTTGCGGCCACGCCCGGCTTCGCCCTGGCCTTCTTCGCCAGCTCCGCGACCACGGCCGGCGCCGCGGCCGACATCGCCCGCTCGCTGGCCGTCATGCGGTCGGTCGACTTCCGCCGCTCCGCGGCCAGACGGGCGTTCTCCCGGTTCGCCGCCGCGGCCGGCTTGGCGGCCGGCTCGAGGGCCTTCCCGTTCCGATCGCAGCGGCACTGCACCCTCGAGGCCGCGGCGACGATCACCGGCCGCCTGGTGGCGATGTCCAGCCCGTCCCAGCCCGGCTTCCCATCCCGCTCGCCGGTGACCCGCGCAACCGTGGTCTTGCCGCGATACGAGATCCGATACAGCTCGCCCACAACTACGTCCTGCTTCTTCATGACACGATCCTTTCCCAAAGTGACCGGCCCGGCAACCCGCCAGGCCCGGACGCGGAGGCCGCCGCCGGCGACGCCCACGTGCGGGCCCGGCCCGCACGACGCGACTAGGTCGGCACCCGCCGGCCGTTGACGTACCCGACCACGTGGCCGGCACGCTTCGCCCACTGGCGGGCCCGCAAGATCGCGGCCCGCGAGCTGCCGCAATCTGCCGTGCAGTGGAGCCCGCCGCCCGCGCCCTGCGCGAGGACCTGGGCAAAGGCCCCGACGCCGTCCCGAGCGACACCCGTCTCGATCACAACAGAAACCATGCCAATCTCCTTCAAGCTACCGGCCCGGCACCATCGCCAGGCCCGGACGCGGAGGCCGCCGCCGGCGACGCCCGCGTGCGGGCCTGGCCCGCACGAGCATCACCCAAAGAAGTGCTCGAGCGCCAACCGATACGGGGCGACGTCGCCCGCGCATCCGTCGGAACCCTCGAGCTGCCGGTGCAGCCGCGCCGCCCAGGCCCAGCCGCCCTGCCCGCGCCAGTCGCCCGGAGAGATCACCCAAGAGCCCTGACGCGGCGACCCGGTCGAAACCTCCCAGTTCACCATGACGTCCAAACCGCTGCGGAGAATCGTCGCCCAGCCGCGAGCGCCCTCGACAATGATCTGCGTGATTTTCATGGCCTTGTCCTTTCGCCTTGGCCCCGGCACCATCGCCAGGCCCGGACGCGGAGGCCGCCGACAGCGACGCCCGCGTGCGGGCCCGGCCCGCACGGCCGCGCTACAGCCCCAGCTCCTCACCGAGCCGCACCTGCTCCTCCGGCCCGCCGAGCATCTTCACCAGTTCTTCGGCGAACCAGTGGACCTGCCCATCGACCTGCGGGTTGTTGGTCCGGTTGATCCGCAGGCAGGAGACCACCGCCGCCACGGCATGCGGGCTGAGGTTGTCCCGGATGACGTCCCGCAGAACCTCCGTGAGGTCGCCGCTGTACGCTACCGCCTCCCGCGGCGGCACCGTCACCTGCACCGATCGCCCGTTCACCTTCGCCTCGTACGTTTTCGGCCGCTTCTGCTTCGTCATCGTTCTGCCCTTTCCTTGGCCCCGGCACCATTGCCGGGCCCATGCCCGGCCGCCCCGCGGGGCGCCCGGGCGCGGGCCCGACTAGCCCGCCGCCGCCAGCTGCTCGCCGGCCTCGCCCGCCAGCTCGTCCCGCGCCGTCGCCAGCGCCGCCGGCGGCACCAGGTAGTACCGCCTCGACCAGAATTTTCCCGACCGCTCATACACCGGCCACGTCTCGCCCGGCGCCAACGCCCTGACCCGATACAGCAGGCGACGATCGCCGCCGACGGCCATCGATACCAGCTCGACCGTGCCCTGGTGGTAATGGAAGGTTTTGCGGGCCCGGCCGCGAGCCGGCCGAACCAGCACATTCCCCTGCGACCGGAGGCCGCCGCGGCCCCAGTCGTAAAGACGCTGCCCCGACCAAGCAACCGGAACCGTCGTCCAGCGACCGTAAACCGTATCCGCTTTCGCGACCATGACATTCTCCTCGTTCCGTTCGTTCGGATTCGCGTTTTTGATTTCGACGTCCATCGTTCAACCGAACACATAATACCATGCCCCGCCAGGACGTCAACCCTAAAGTATGTCGCCAATTCGACTTATGACGCATGTGGCCGCGTGTTCGCCAGTTACGGGCGAAAAAAGAATGTGGATTTTGCCCGCAACCCCCTTTCCCGCCTCGACTTCCGCCGCCCCCCGGGCGCCGCGGCCCCCGCTGTCAGCTGCAACCCCCGCCAGCAGAACACCTCGCGCGTTGCCCCCGCCCCCGCCGATAGAGGACAATGCCAGCCGGCCAGGCCCTGGAGATCTGGATGGCAAGAAAACGCGCGAAGGCCAGCGGCCGGCGGACCCGCAAGCCCGCCAAGCCGCCCCGAAGCACCTCGCCGCCGCCCGCCGCCGACCCCACGTCGCTCACCGCCGCCGCCGCCGCCCGCCTCCTCCGAGTCCCGGTCGAGGCCATCACCCGGCACATCGAACTGGGCGCCCCGGCGGATCCGGAAGGCCGACTGAACCTCATCCATTACGCCGCTTGGCTGCTGCGCCAGCTTGCCGAGTCGGCCACGCCGTCCTGAGAAAAGAGCGGGGACCGCACGCGCGCGAACGCGCCGGTCCCCTGGGCAGACACCAGCAAGGAGTGTCAGCCATGAGGAAGCATGCAATACATTCAGCTGGTCGGACCAAGCTCACCCGGAAAATGCTGGAGACGCCGATGTCGGCCGTACAGCTGGCAAGGCTGATCTCCGAAGCCGGCAAGCGGATCGACCCCGCCGTCATTCCCCGCCACATCAAGGACGGGGCTCCGGCAGACAAACGCGGCCGACTCCGCCTGGCCAGGTACGCCGCGTGGTTGGCCGGGCAGGTCGACAAACGCCGCACGCCAGCGAAGTGACCGCCGCCGATGCCAACCGATCTGACCAGACTGACGCGGAGCCAGCTCCTGCAGCTGCTGAACGGCACGCCCCTGGGCACCGTCCTGACCCGCTCGCGTCTCCGCCGACAGATGGACGCCGCCGCCGGCCGCATCGGCGACGGCAAGACCGTCCACCTGCTGAAGTACATCCGCTGGCTGATCCTCGAGCACGACCGGCCGCGCGCGAGCCCGGCCGACTACGCCGAGGCCCGCCGCCGCCAGTCCGAGCGGAACCGCGCCGCGACCAAAGCCGGCCAGGACGTCGGGCCGATCCCCGACGTCGCCGACATGCCCCGCCGCCAGGCCGCCGAGAAATCCCTGCGGAAATTCTGCGAAACCCACTTCGCGGAGACATTCACCTGGCCCTGGTCCGACGATCACCTCAATGCCCTCGCCACGATCGAACGGGTGATCACCGACCCCGGCCTCTTTGCCTTCGCCATGCCCCGCGGCTCCGGCAAGACCTGCCTGGCCCGAATCGCCGCGCTGTGGGCGACCCTCACCGGCCGCCGCGCGTTCCCCTGCCTCATCGGCGGCTCCAAGGAACGCGGCCGCGAGATCCTGGCCCCGCTGCGAATGGCGATCCTGGAGAACGCGCTGCTGCTTGCCGATTGGCCGGAAGCCATCCACCCGCTGCGGGCGCTGGAGAACTCGTCCAAGCGCCAACTCCAGCAGCACGTCGGCGGCCGCCTCACCCACGTCCGCTGGGGTCAGGAGAAGCTCGTCTTCCCAACACTGGCCGCCGAGGACCTGCCCCCGGGCCTGCGCGAGCGCGGCCTGATGGCCAGCCCCTCCGGCGGGGCCGTGATCTCCGTCACGAGCCTGGACGCCAACATCCGCGGCCAGCACCACGCCCGGCCGGACGGAACGGTCATCCGGCCGAGCCTGGTCTTTCTCGACGACCCGCAGACGCGCGAGTCCGCCAGGTCCCCGGCGCAAACCAAGTTCCGCCTCGACCTGCTCTACGGCGACGTCCTCCCGATGGCGGGCCCGGGCCAGCAGATTTCCGCCATGCTCACCTGCACGAAGATGTACGCGGGCGACCTGGCCGACCAGCTCCTCGACCGCGGCAAGTTCCCCGACTGGCAGGGCCAGTGCACCCGCCTCGTCTACGCCTGGCCGACCAACACCAAGCTCTGGGAGGAATACGCCGCCATCCGTGCCGACGCCCTGCGCCGCGGCCTGGGCATGGCCCCGGCCACGAAGTTCTACCGCGACCACCGGGAGGCGATGGACCTCGGGGCCAAGACGGCCTGGGCGGAACGATACACCCGGGGCGTCGAGCTGTCGGCGATACAGCACGCCATGAACCTCCGCCTGCGGTCGCCGGAGGCCTTCGCCGCCGAATACCAGAACGAGCCCGTCGCCGAACAGGTCAGCGAGGAGCAGCTCACCTCCCGCCAGGTGACCGAGCGCTGCAGCGGCCGGGCCCGCGGCTCGGCGCCCCTGGCGACCGCCCACCTGACGGCGGCCGTGGACATCCACGACCGGCTGCTGTACTGGGTGGCGTGCGCCTGGATGGATGACTTCACCGGCTACGTGGTGGATTACGGCACCGAGCCGGAACAGTCGGAGGCGTGGTTCGACCTGCGGAGCTGCCGCCGCACACTGCGGCGGGGCCACCCCGGAATCGGCGACGACGGGGCCATCCAGGCCGGCCTGGAGGACCTCGTCAGCCGGCTGCTGAACCGCCCCTGGCCCCGCCAGGGCGGCGGCGTGCTGCGCATCGAACGGCTGCTGGTCGACAGCGGCTACAAGCCGACCATCGTCGGCGCCGTCAAGCACAAGATCGGCGGCAGCGCGATGATGCTCTCCCGCGGCATGGGCATCGGGGCGAGAAACCGCCCGATCAGCCAGTACCGCCGCAAGCCCGGGGAGAAATACGGGCACCACTACTACATCCCCAACGTCAAGGGCACCTCCGAATTCCCGCACGTTCAAATCGATGTAAACTACTGGAAATCCTTCGTGCACACCGCCTTCATCGCCGCCCCGGGCGAGCCCGGCAGCCTCACCCTCTTCGGCCGCAAGGCCGATGCCCACCAGATGCTGGCCGAGCACATCGCCGCCTCGGAATCCTGGGTGGAGACGTTCGGCCGCGGCCGGGTCGTGCACGAATGGCGGCAGCGGGCCAACCGCCCCGACAATCACTGGTTCGACTGCCTCGTCGCCTGTGCCTGCGCCGCGGCAATGGCCGGCTGCGCCAGCGCCGCCATGCGCACCACCGCCAGGCCGGAACGGAGGATGCTGACCCAAGCCGATTTCAATAAGCCGAGGACGCGACTGTGAAATCAAAATCGCGAAGAGCAAAACGCCGAAAGCCGACCAGGCCCAAACGCCGGCCCCTCGCCGCCGCCGACGGCGACCTCCACGAAGGCGAGACGATCCCGGTCGGCGACCTGGCCGACCAGATGCCCGACCTGGCCGACGCCGGGATCCCGCCGCCGCTCGAGCCGCCGGCGGAGCCCGACGAGGGCCTCGTCTGCCGCACCTGCGGCTGCCGGCATTTCTGGGTGCTGTACGTGCGGCCCCGCCCCGGGCAACTGGTCCGCCGGCGGGAATGCCGCAACTGCGGCCGGAGGATCACCACGGTCGAGCAAAACGCGGCCGACGCCGAGGGCTGACGACGGAAGATCTGTCCACGAATTACACGAATTACACGAAGGAAGGATCGGGACCATGAAGCAACCCAGGAAGCACCCCGCGAAGGGCAAGGCTGATGAGCAAACTGCGCGACTGTGACCTCCTGGCGGTTGGGCTGGCCCTGGGGGGCGTGTTGGTGCTGCTTCTTCTTTCCGTACTATGGCCGGACGAATCGATTCGCTGATGTAGGACCTCTGCGGAGAACCAGGGGCCAGTTGATCTGCTAATCTGTTGATCAGTTAATCGGTTGCGTTCGTGTAATTCGTGTAATTCGTGGACAACTCTTCGCTTCTCAACCCCCCTTCGTGGACGAATTTTCCCGCCCCAGCGCTATACATATCGAAAAATCTGCCTTTCTGGCAGATTCGGCTGACCGGAGGTTCGTCCGGGGGGCGATGACCCGGGTATGACCACCAACCTCGACGACGCCATCACCAGCAACGCCGAGGGGCCCGCCCAGGCCTCCGGCGACGGGACCAGCATGCGGCAGCACGACCTCGGGGCGATGATCGCGGCCGACAAGTACCTCGCCGCCAAGCGCGCCAGGGTCGACCCTCGCCTGGCCCTGCTCCGGCTCAAGATCGTGCCCCCAGGGACGGTGTAAGAATGGGATGGTTTGGATCCCGCAAGCGGCAAAGATCCGCCGCGGCCGCGGCCTTCGCCTCCGCCTACGCCGCGGGCGCCCGGGCCGTCCGCGCCAAGTACGACGCCGCCCAAACCACGCCCGAGAACCGCCGGCACTGGGCAAACGCCGACGCCCTCTCCGCGAACGCCGCGATGACCCCGGACGTCCGGCGCATCCTCCGAATGCGGGCTCGCTATGAGGTCGCCAATAACTCCTATGCCAAGGGGATCGTCCTCACCCTGGCCAACGACGTGATCGGCACCGGCCCGCGCCTTCAGATGCTCAGCGAGGACCCCAAGGCCAACCGGCTCATCGAGCGAGAGTTCGCCGCCTGGATGAAAACGATCGACCTGGCCGCGAAGCTCCGCACGATGCGAATGGCCCGGGCCGAGGACGGCGAGGCCTTCGCGATGCTCGTCAGCAATCCAAACCTCAAATCGGACGTCCAGCTGGACATCCGCCTCATCGAGGCCGAACAGGTCACCACGCCCGTCGTGGCGAGCATGCCGACCGCCGCCGTGGACGGCATCGTATTCGACGACCACGGCAACCCGATCACATACCACGTCCTCAAGAGCCACCCCGGCGCGAGCATCGCCCCGCCGGGCACGGAATACGATTTGGTCCCCGCGAAAAACATGGTGCACTGGTTCCGGGCGGACCGGCCGGGCCAGTCCCGCGGCGTGCCCGACATCACCCCGGCGCTGCCCCTGTTCGCCCAGCTCCGCCGCTACACCCTGGCCGTGATCGCCGCCGCCGAGACGGCCGCCGACATCGCCGTCTTCATGAAAACGTCGATGCCGGCCGACGGCGAGGCCACGCCCATCGCGGTCAATACGGAAATGGAGTTCAGCCCGAGGATGGCCGTCTTCGCCCCCGAGGGCTGGGAGCCGTCCCAGATCAAGGCCGAGCAGCCCCCGACGACTTACGAGATGTTCAAGCGGGAGATCGTCAACGAGATCGCCCGCTGCCTGAACATGCCCTACAACATCGCCGCCGGCAATTCGGCCCGCTACAACTACGCCTCCGGCAGGCTGGACCACCAGATGTACTTCAAGAGCATCCGGGTCGAGCAGACGCACTGCGAAGGCGTCGTGCTCGATCCGATCCTCAACGCCTGGATGGTCGAGGCCGTGAAAGTCCTCGACGATCTGCAGGATCTGGAAGAGTGGCCGCACCAGTGGTTCTGGACCGGCCACGAGCACGTCGACCCCAACAAGGAAGCGACCGCCGCGACCGCGCTCCTGGGGGCCGGCCTGCTGACCGAGGCGGAGTACTGCGCCCGCAAGGGGATGGACTGGGAAGAGGAGCAGGACCAGCGCAAGCGCGAAGCGGAAGGCCGGAAAAAGCGCGGCCTGCCCGAGCCGACCGGCGCCGCCCCCGCCAAAGACCCCGACGAGGATCTCGACGAGAAGATCGACGAGAAGCTCGACGAGAAGAGGGAGACTGCCGATGCCCCTGCCTAAACGACGCAAGGGAGAGAAGAAAGCAGCCTTCGTTGATCGCTGCATGGCCGATGCGAAGATGGTCAAAGAGTATCCAGACGCCGAGCAGCGCCGGGCGATCTGCGAAGGGCAATCCGCCGCGGCCGCCAGCGAGGGCCCCGCCATCGGCCTGGCCGGCAGCCGGTGGGACGGCGGGGCCGAGGCCCCCGCCACGCTCGAGCTCTCCGGGCCGGTCGACTTCGACCTCGAGGCCGCGGCCGGCGCCGACGGCACGCCCAGGCTGCCGCGGTTCAAGATGATCGCCTACACCGGCGGGCCGATGCGGATCTCCCTGTGGAGATACCCCGTCGTCGTCGACCTGGCCGGCCTGGCGATCCCGAACCAGAACGCCCCCATCCGCGAATCCCACCAGAGCCGGATCGGGCACGCGCAGAGCATCGCCGTCGTCGACGGAAACCTCACCGCGTCCGGCACAATCTCCTGCACCGGCCCGGCCGCAAAGGAAGTCGTCGACGATGCCAAGAACGGCTTCCCCTGGAAGGCGAGCATCGGGGCGTCGGTCGATCAGTTCGAGTTCGTGAAAGAGAACCAAAAGGCGACGGTCAACGGCCGCGACTTCGACGGCCCCGTCAACATCGTCCGCAAATCAACCCTTCTGGAAATAAGTTTCGTGGACGTGCCGGCCGACCCGGGAACGTCCGTGAAGGTCGCCGCGAAGGCCGCGGCATCCAATATGGGAGACACGCAAATGGACTGGGAAAAGTGGCTTACCAAATACGGCATCGATGCCGCCGGGCTCGACGACGACCAGACGGCAACGCTGCGGGCGGCATACGACGCCGGCGAAGAGCCCCCGGCCGAGTTCCTGCCGACGGCGCCCAAGAAACGCCGCCGGGCACCGGCCAACTCCGGCAGCGGCGACGTGGACGCCATCATCGCCGCCGCCAAGGCGGAGCGCGAGCGGGTGCGGCAGATCGCGGCGATGGTCGAGGAGGCCGCCAGCACCCCCGGCGCCGACATCGAAGCGCTCGAGGACATCGCGGCGAAGGCAACCACGGAATCCTGGCCCGTCAAGGACCTGGAGCTGGCCATCCTCCGCGTCACGCGGCCGAAGGCCCCGGCGATCCACGCGCGGACCCAGCAGGTGGGCCAGCCGCTCCTCGAGGCCGCGGCCCTGATGGCGGCCGGCTTCGGCGGCGACGGACTCGTCCGATCGCTCGGCCAGGAAACCGTCGAGGCGGCGTCTCGCCGCTATGGGCAAACGATAGGCCTCCAGGAGCTGATCCTGGAGGCCGCCGCGGCCAACGGCTACACCGGCCGGGCCCGGATCACCCCCGGCAACTGGCGCGAGGTACTCTCGTGGGCTGCACCGCCGCCAGTGCAGGCGGCGGGCTTCTCCACCGTCGACCTGACCGGGATCCTAGGCGCCGTCGCCTACAAGGCCCTCGCCGCCGTCGCCGGCGAGCCCCAGTGGCTCGCGCCCCTGATCACCGGCAAGGCCAGCCATGCGAATTTCCATTCGCATACCGTCTACAGCCTGGCCATGACGGGCGAACTCCTGCCGGTGGGCCCGACCGGAGAACTGAAGCACATGAAGTTCTCCGAGGAGTCCTACACCCGCCAGGTGTCGACCCGCGGGGCCATCCTGCGGCTCAGCCGCACCGACGTGATCAACGACGACCTGGGCGTGTTCACCCGCAACGCCTCGGGCCTGGCCCGCAAGAGCTACACGACCCGCGAGAAGGCCCTCTTCACCGCCGTCTGCGTCACCGGGGCCGGCACCACCCACTTCACCGCCGCCCACGGCAACTACCTGACCGGGGCCGGCACCGCCTTCAGCGCCGCCGCGATGGCGACGGCGATCGTCGCCTTCCGCGGGCTCAAGGGCCCCGACGGCGACCCGATCATGGTAGAGCCCGCCGTCCTGCTGCTGCCCCCGACCCTCGAGGACGAAGGCCGCCGCCTGCTGGCGACCGGCAGCAACGTGGTCATGTACGGCGTCGGTGCGGCCAAGTCGATCGGCAGCTCGGCGAACGTGTACGCCGGCCGCTTCGGCGGGGCCCCGCTCATCAGCCCCTGGCTGGAGAACGCCGCCCTCACCGGCCATTCTGCCGCGTACTGGTATCTGCTGGCCGACCCCAACCAGTACCCCTGCTTTGAGATCGCGTACCTCAACGGCGCCGAGACGCCGATCGTCGAGTATTTCGGCCTCGAGTCCCAGGCGGACGTCCTCGGCATGACCTGGCGGGTCTACTGGGACTTCGGCGTCGGCGCCGCCGAGTGGCGGGCGGGCGTCAAGAGCGCCGGCGCATAGACGGCCCGCCGCGTTCGGCTCGGGCCTTTGGAACGTTTTCGCGACCGTTGTCGCGACGAAATGACACCGCGGGGCAACCGAGCTCCGCACGGAGACAATCATGGCCAACATCAGCCAGTACTATCAGGAAGGCCGGGCGATCGACCACACCCCGGCCGCGGCGATCTACGCCGGCAACATCATCAACATCGGCGCGCTGTCGGGCTTCACCCCGCGCGACGTGGCGGCCTCGGCCGTGGGGGCCCTCCACATCGACGGAGTGATCCGCGGCCCCTACGTCGGCGGCGCCGCCAACATCGGCGACAACGTCTGGTGGGACGCCAACGGCACCCCCTACGGCGGGGCGGCCGACGGCGCGTTCACCTGCAGCGCCCCCGACGGCGACTGGTGGGTGGGCACGCTCGTGAAGGCGGCCGTCGCGGCAGACGCCGTCTGCGACATCGCCCTCAACCGGGCGAACCCGAACCTGCCGGCGTGGCAGGAAAAAACCCACATCCTGACCGCCGTGGACCTGACCCTCGCCGCGGCCACCCACAGCGGCGGCGTGATCCACGTCACCGCCGACGTCGGCTTTGACACGACCATCACCCTGCCGGTGGGCGTCGTCGGGATGGACTGGGTGATCCAGAACGACGAGGCGGACGGCATCAACGGCATGATCGTCGACCTGAACGGGAACGAGATCATCGAAGGCCAGAACCTGACGATCGCGGCCACCAAGACCGCGATCAACACGCTTGCCACCAGCCTCCGCGGCGACTTCCTCCACCTGGTCTGCAACGTGGCCGCGACCAGCTGGCGCTGCGTCGGCAAGCGCGGGATCTGGGTGACCTCGTAGTCCAGGGCGTCCGCAACGGACAAGGCGCGGCCCGGGCGCCGGGCGGCACAGGCCTCCTGCCCGGCGCCCGGGCCCGCCGCCGCCGGGCGCGGCAAAGAGGCGATTCCGACAGTGACCGCGCAGACGAACATCCTGGCCTGGGCCTCGTCGTGGCTCCAGGGAAAACGGCACGACCACGCCGCCCAAACGATCATCTACCGCCGCGGGGCGCAACAGGTGAGCCTCCGGGCGACGATCGGGCAAACGGAGTTCATGCGCAACGACGAGGCCGGGGCGTCGATCATGGCGGTGAGCCGGGACTTTCTCGTCCGGGCCGACGACCTGATGGTCGACGGGGCGATCGGCCGGCCCCAGGCCGGCGACCGCATCCTCGAGTCGGCGCCCGCCGGCCAGATCATCCACGAGGTCGCCGCCCCCGGCGACGAGCCCGTCTGGCGATGGAGCGACACCTGGCGGCTCACCCTGCGGATTCACACGGTGGAGGTCGGCCGATCCTGACGAGCATGACGGACTGGAGATAGAAAATGGCGAAGTCACGAAAGCACCTGCCCTCGGCCGACGTGGCCGTCGATGATCAAACCGCGGCCCTGCTCGTCGACACCAGCGGCGGCGGGGATGATCACGTCTCGGTCCCCGTCGCCCAGGCCGGCGCCGGGACGCTCGTAATCGTCGCGGCCGACGCCGGCAAGACCGTCAACATCCACGAGGTCAATCTCTCCCTCGACGTGGCCGGAACCATCGTTCTCAAGGACAGCGACGGCACCGTGTTCGCGACCTGGAACCTCGCGGCAACGGGGCAGAAGATTCTCCCCCTTATCATCCCGCGAACGGCCGGCCGACAGCTCGCCGCCGACAAGGGGCTGACACTCACCACGACCGGCGGATCCGGCAAGGGCTTCATCACCTACTCGGCGGAGTGACCTGACAGATGGCAGTAACTCGATATGCAGTAGCGACTGGAGCTTGGTCGGCGGTTGCTGTCTGGTCAGCAACGTCAGGCGGAGCCCCAGGCGCCAGCGCTCCCGGCAACACCGACACCGTCTGGTTTGATGCCAACAGCAACGGAATCACCGTCACGATGGACGGAGACATTGCTACATTGGCATACTTCTGGATGCATAGCACGACCGGCGTCTTGGCGATGGGCGAGTATGATCTCACGGCAGACCTGATAGACACCGGCGGCGGTACGCCGGTAATCACTGGTGGCGCGGGGGCGGTCCTGACCACGGCGGCTGTGGGCGGTGGGGGCGTTGCGGACATTGCGGACGTGGACTTCTCCGGGTTCGCGGGCAAGTTCGTCTGGAACATCGCCGTACTCGCCACGGTCAGCATGTACGATCTGACGGGCCGGGCGAACGTCGAAAAGACCGGCGCTGGGAACCTGAGCCTGGATTGCAACGTCGCTGGCGACGCCTTCCAGACGGGCGACTTTACGATCTCGGCGGGTACGGCGACGATTTTCGCCACGCCCGACGCCCACATCGACGCCCAGGGCGACGTGATTGTCGGTGCCGCTGGTACACTAGCCCTTGGAAGTGGAAGCGTCGTCGCCACGGGGGCATTTACCCGCGTCGATGGCGGCGTACTGACGGGCACCGCCGACTCTTCCATCCACGCGACGGGTCTCGCGAGTGCGGGCGAAGGGCTGGCCGGCTTCCTGGGAAAGTTCAGGCTCACCGACGACGGGACAGTTGCGGTGAGCGGCAGCTACTTGAGGCTGGAGGTCGCCGCCGGCGTGCAGGCTACACAGGCTGGCACCGTCGCCATCAGGGAGTTCATGGGCGAGGCCGGAGCCACATTCGTTGGTAATGCCGGCTCATTCTACATTCTTCCAATCGCGAGTGGCTTCTGGAGCTTCCCTGGCAGCATAACAGGCGTTGGAGCACTGGTCATTTCACCCAACGCAAGTTATTCCAACGGCGCCATCGACGTCACCGGCTTCTCCAGCGTTGTGGTGAAGGGGGCCGATACGAAGTCCCTGACGATGACAGGCGACTTCCTCGCCGGCACGAAGGCCCTGGCAGTCTATGCCAACTCTGGAGTAGACGGGTTGTGGACGCTGACGATGAACGCCGGCTGCAAGCTCCAGGTCGGCGCGATGGTCGTAGGCGAGGCCGTCAATAACCGCTGTGGGGCGATTGTGCTGAACAGCGGCGACCATGAGATCGGATCGCTGGCGGCTGCCGGGACGGGAACGCTCAACGCCGTCACCTTCAACAATGCCAAGGTCGCGATGGGCGGGGCCTGGGCGTTCGACAACATCACCGTCGACCTCGGAACGTCTGCGATCATCCCCTCTGGCAGCTACACGCTCAACGGCGCTGGAGCCCTGGCGGTGGTGGGTGCCGGCGGTGACGCCTTCAGCAACGGGGCGGACGTCCTCACCGTCTCGAACCTCACCGTCACCGTTCAGAACCTCCGGGCATGGTGCGGCGTCGTCGACGGCGGCGGCAACAGCGGCGTCGACTTCTTCCCCGTCCCGCCCGACCAACTGGATTATGCGGCATGAGCACGATCGAGAAAATTGCGACCGCCCTGGCCGAGCTGCTCAACAGCGCCGAAGCCCCCTATGCCCTGGGCGAGGGCGTGAGCGCGACCTGGAGCCCCCGCCCGCAGTTCGACCTGGACGCCCTGGGCGTCCTCCACGTTACGATCGTCCCGGCCGGAGTCGAGCTGGTCCGGGCGGACCGGACCCGGTGGTGGTGGGTCTGGAGCCTCGACGTCGGCATCCAGCAGCGACTCGACGCCGAGCTGGCCCTGGCCGACGAGACCGCCCGGCTCCTGGAGCTCACCGAACAGATCGTCGGCTGGATCTCTAGTCAACCACTGGCTGCCTGCCCGGACGCAAAGCTCGTGCGGATCGCGATCGAGCCGATTTACTCGGCCGAGCACCTGGCCAGGATGGGCCAGTTCACGAGCGTGATCCGAACAGGCTACCAGACCTGAACGATGGAAGGAGACAACGGTGCCTGAATTCATCCTCGGCATGAACGGCAAGATGTATTGGGGCGCGGCCGGCGCCGCGCTCGGGGCCCTGACGGAGCTCACGAACGCCCGCGACGTCACGGTCAACCTCGAGGCGGGCGAGGCCGACATCACCACCCGGGCCAACTCCGGCTGGCGGGCGACGGCGCCGACGCTGCGCGAGTGCAGCGTCGACTTCGAGATGGTCTGGAAGCCCGGCGATGCCGGCTTTGATGCCCTGCTGGCGGCCTTCCTCACCAACGCGACCATCGAGCTCGCCGTCCTCGACCAGGCCCGCGAAACCAGCGGGGCCCAGGGCCCGAAGGGCTCGTTCGCGGTTACCAGCTTCAGCCGCGGCGAGCCCCTCGAGGAGGCGATGATCGTCCCCGCATCGGTCAAGCTGTCGACCTTCGACGAATGGGTCGACGTCGCGTAAGCAGCCCGGCGAGGGCGACAAAACCAGCAGGCCGCCCGGCCGCCCGGGCCTTTTGGAAAGCTAATCCGAGAAGGAGCAAAGCATGGCCGACCTAATACCCGTCGCAGCAGATGTCCTCAAGTACGATGGCGCCCAGATCGACACCGGGATCGCCGGCGCAGCCATCGTCGCCGGCCAGGTGATCTACCGCGACTCCACCGGCGTCCTCCAGTTGGCCGACGACACGACCGCGATCAAGGCCGCGGCCCTCGGCATCGCCCTCAACGGCGGGGCGGTCGGCCAGCCGATCACCTACGCCAAGGCCGGAGGCATCGACCTCGGCTGCGCCGTCGTCGTCGGCGTCGTCTACGGTGTGACCGACACCGCCGGCGGGATCTCCGACATCGTCGACCGCGCATCCGGCGACTTCGTCACGGTCCTCGGCATCGGCGTCACCATCACCCGGATCAACCTGGCGATCAACAAGTCCGCCGTGGCGATCGCCTAGAGCGGGCGAGCCCGACGGAGGCAGAGGTCCCGACATGGCCGACTTTCTCGACAACCGCGATCGCCGCTGGACGCTCACGATCGACGTCAACGCGATCCGCCGCGTCCGGGCCGACCCCGCCATCGACCTGATGGGCGTCCTCGACGGGCCGCTCCTGATCCGACTCGCCAGCGACCCGGTACTCCTGGTCGATACGCTCCACACCCTCTGCGCCGCCCAGGCCGAAGCCGCGAAGGTCTCGCCCGAACAGTTCGGCCAGGGCCTCACCGGCGACGCGATCGAGAAGGCGGGCAACGCGCTGCTGGAGGCCCTCGCGGATTTTTTCCCGAGCCGCCGGAGGGCGATCCTTCGGCAGCTCCTGGCGAGGGCGGAGGAACTGGCGGAGAAGGACCTGGCGGCGATCGAGGCCAAGCTCGCCGCCGGCGACGTTCCCGAAAAGCCCGCCGCCGAGCCGACGGAAGCCCCGAGCCCGCCAGCGCCTCCGCCTGGCGCTACATCCACGAGCTCGCCGGAATCGCCGGCGTAGATCCGGGGCGCTGGAGCCTCCGCGAATTGGAATGGGCGGCCCGGGCCAGGCTCGTCGCCGGCTGGGACAGGACGGCATCGGTGATGGCAATGCTCGCGAGCATACATCGCGACCCGAAGAAGCACGGCCCGTTCAAGCCGGCCGACTTCCACCCGCTGCTGGAGAAGTCGGCCGCGGCGCCGATGACGATGGCCGAGCTCCGCCAGGCCTTCGGCCAGCCCGCGTCCGGCCCGGCGCCGAAACCAGCAACGGAGAATGAGTGATGGACAAGACGATCCCGATCTTCCTGGAGTACGGCTCGACGGGCATCCTGGCCTTGGGCTTTATCGTCCTGCTCATCCTCTTCGTCCGATCGGACAAGCGGGCCGCGAAATACGCCGCGGTCCTGGGTGAGGCCACATTCGACCGCAGCCAGCTCATCACGGTTCTCATCGCCAACACCCAGGCGAGCATGGCCCTCAAAGACGAGCTCAGGCAGGTCGCCAGGAGCCAGGACAAGGCCTGCACCGTCATCGACCGGCTGGACCGGCGGCTCGAGGCGGACAACGCGAGGGAAAATGGACGCCGGGAAGGCGGCTGACACAAGACCACGCTCGAAAAGGAGATCGAATATGCGAACGTCGAGACTAGCCCTGGCCCTGTGGGCCCTGGTCAGCTTGATCACCGCCGGCGGCTGCGGGACCGCCGTCGCCCTCATGGACGCCCAGGAAGCCCGGGGCAAGGCGGACGCCGTGAACCTGGACAACTGGCGGAAGGTCGCCGCTGCACAGATCGAATTCGTCGACGCCAAGCTCACCCGGGCCGACGCCGACGCGGCCAGGCAGATCGCCGCGGCCGACAACGGCTCCGCGATCGCGGCCGCCTTCAGCTCATACCTCGCCGCCCGAAACCAGCTCGAAGAGGGCCGGGCCAAGGCCGCCCAGGAAGTGAGGATCCTCGATATGCGGCTCGTCCTAGCCGAGGCCGCGGCCGGCAAGCTCATGGCCGCGGCGCCCAATGGCGCCGCCGCCGAGGCCATCTTTGCCGAGCACGTCGCCGCTCGCGAGAAGCTGCTCGCCGAACGGGCGATCGCCGCGGCCGAGCTGGAAACCATCGACGGCCGCCTGGCGCAGGCCGAGGCCGACCTCGCCCGGCAGCTCCAGGCGGCAACCGACCGGCCCGCCGCCGCGGCCGTCTTCGCCGCGTACCTGGGCGCCCGGGCGCAGCTCGCCGACGCCCGCGCCGCCGCCGTCCGCGAATACGGCCAGGCCGTCGACAACGCCCAGCTCCAGGCGGAACTCACCGATCGCCAGGCCCGGCTCATCAGTGGATGGTACAGCCTCTTCAGAATCATGCCGGGCGTCGAGACGCTCCGGGCCGTCGCCCAGCAAAAGGCCCGGGCATACGTCACGGCGGCCGCCGCCGCAAACAAGCCGCCGCCGATCGCAGCACCGGCCAGCGGACCCTAACCGGAAGGACCACAGAAATGACCGAAATTGAAATCAAGAAAGCCCGCCTTCGGGAGATCCTCTCCGAGGCCGCTCTGCTGAGCGTCGAGATCTCGCGCGTCCAGCAGGCCGGCCCGACGTTCGACACCGACGTCCCGGTTACGCCCGACCTCCAGACGGCCAGGCCGTCGCCGGAAGTCCAGCAGGCCCTCACGAGCCTCGGCGTCGCCGAAGGCGAGCTGTCCACGGCGACCGGCGCCGTCGCCCTCATCCGGGCGGCCGCCGGCCTGTTCGGCATCGAGCTCTAGCCGCCGAAGGCGAGAAAGGATAGGTGACGCATGGACCTCGCATTGATCGCCGCACTCGTGATGGTGCTCGTCCAGCAGGCCCGCCGGATCCCGGCCCTCGCGGCCGAGGCCCGCTCGTGGCTGCTGCCGTGGGTCGCCATCGGCCTGGGCCTGGTCGTGACGGCCGCCTGGACGATCTATCAGCCGCCGGCGGACGCGGCCGCCCCCCAGGTGGTCGGCCAGATCCTCTGGGGCGGCCTCCAGGCCGGGCTGATCGCAAGCGGCCTCTGGTCGGCCGGCGGCAAGGCCGCAACCGGCGCCGTCACCCGGCTGCTCGGCAGCTCGGAGGACGCCTGAGACGCGATGGTCGCCTTCAAGATGAAACTCGTCGGCAGCCCGTCGAAGATGAACTTCTTCGACACCGATTTTGTGAAAGCCGCCGTGGACGCGGCGAAGCGTGCAAACCTGTCCCGCCAAGGCGCGTTCGTCCGCACCGCCGCCAGGTCCTCGATCCGCAGCCGCAAGAAGTCCAATCAACCCGGCAAGCCCCCCAGTAGTCACGAAGGCACGCTCAAGCGGTTCCTGTTCTTCGCCTACGAGCCCGATCGCGAGTCGGTCGTGATCGGCCCGGCCAAGACGAACCAGGTTTTTTTCGGGAACGATGGCCGGCCCGTGAGCGGCACGACCCCGGAGGTCCTCGAGCACGGCGGCGACATCTTCATCCGCGAGGTCTGGAAGTGGCGCCGATGGCGACGGGCGGATCTCCGCTCCCGGCGGCGGAACGCCGACCTGCCGACCCGGCTGCGGAAGGTCGACGTCGCCGCCCGGCCGTTTATGGCCCCCGCCCTGGAGAAGGGGCTCGCCGACCTGGACAAGGTATGGCGCAACAGTGTGAAGGGCAGGCGATAGATGGGCAAGGCATCAGGCATCCGGGCCGGCCGGGCCTTCGTCGAGCTCGGCGTCGACGATAAGACGTCCGCCGGCCTCAAGGCCGTCTCCGCCAAGATGAAGCGATTCGCAGACTCGGTCGGGGCCGTCGGAATGTCGATGCTCAAGATGGGGGCGATGATGGCCGCCCCGCTCGTGGCCGGCGCCAAGGTCTTCTCGAGCATGGGCGATCAAATCGCCAAGATGGCGCGGCGGACCGGGATGTCGACGGAGGCCCTCTCGGAACTAAGCTATGCCGCCAGCCGCAGCGGCACCACCGTCGAGGCCCTGGAAAACAGCCTGCGACGAATGCAGCGCACCATCTACGACGCCGGCGAGGGGCTCAGCACGGCCGTTGACGGCCTGGCGAACCTCGGCCTCAGCCTCGGCGAGCTCCAGGGCCTCAAGCCCGAAGAGCAGTTCAAGCTCATGGCCCAACGGCTCAGCGAGATCGAGGACCCCACCACGCGGGCGGCCATGGCGATGGTGCTCTTCGGCCGCTCCGGCACCGCGCTTCTCCCGATGTTCGAGAAGGGCGCCGCCGGCATCGAGGAGCTGCAGGCGGCCGCCCGCCGGCTCGGGCTCACGATCAGCCAGGAGGACGCCGCCGCGGCCGAGAAGTTCACCGACATCATCGCCGACCTTTGGAAGGTGATCAAACAGGGGCTCTTCACCGTCGGCGCGGCGCTGGCGGAGCAGCTGCAAACCTGGGCCAAGGACTTCACCGACACGGCCGCCTCGGCAAAGGAATTCGTAGACCAGCACCGGCAACTCGTGGTGGTGGGCGCCCAGGTCGTGAAGTGGACCTTCGTGATCGGGGGCTCGCTCGTCGTCCTCAGCAAGCTCTTCTACGCCGGCGCAATCGCGGTCAAGGTCTTCGCGGCCTCGCTGACGTTTCTGCAAGCACACCCGATCGTCCTCGGCCTCACCGCGATCGCCGCGGCCGCCTTGGGCGTGATGTACCTCATGGAAAAGTTCCAGCCGCACGGCGAGATCGGCGTCGGCGGGGGGCCGGATACGGAGTTCGATAAAGAGCTCAAGCACAATATCGCGATGTACGAAAAGCACCTGGCCGAGCGGGAAGAGGAGCGCAAGAAGGCCAGCTCGACCGCGACCCAGGCCGAGCGGGCCGCGGCCAAGGCCAGGGCCGATGTCGAGCTCGACATCAATAAGCGCCTCGCGATCCTCAAGCTCCAGTCGATCGAGGACGAGCACCAGCGCAACGTCGCCCTGATTCGGCATCGGTACGAACTGGAGCGGAAGGAGCTCTTCAAGCTCCACGCCTCCGCCCGCGCCCACGACCTGCTAGACCAGGCGGAGCGGCTCGCCCTCATCCCGGAGTACAAGCGGGCGACCGAAAAGGCCCAGCAGGAATCCCAGGAAGGGCAAGCGGCCATCTTCTCCCGGCAGCTGGACGCCTGGACGAAGGGCCTCGACCAGAAGGATCGGATCGAGGTGCTGCGCCTGCGGACACAGTACGAGGGAGTCGAGCTCCAGGAAAAGCTCCTCGACCTCGAGCGCGAGCGGGCCATCATCGCCGCCGTGGCCGCCGGCGAAAACCTCGACGCGGTGAAGGAAGAGTTCCGGCTGCGGGAGAAGCTCCTCGGTGTCGGCAAGGGGATCACGGCAGGCGGTGCCTGGAGGGCGCTGGGCGGACGGGCATTCCAGACGGACCCGAGCATCGAGTCGCTCAAGCAATCCGGCCGCGAGACCGCCGACAACACTCGGCGCATCGCGGACGGAATGGAAACCTTCATGCCGCGATTCACCTAGACCAGAAGCGAGAACCTCATGCCGATCGTCGTTGGCGAATGTTATGGAAGCCGGACGCTGATCGACGGCCAATCCTACGAGGTCATGTACAAGGTTACAGGGACCGAGGACCAGGTCGCCGCCGTGGAGGCCCTCAAGGCCGGCACCCCCGAGGCGACCGGCGAATACGATCGGGGCGATTGCCAGGTCCGCCTCGTCCCCGATACGCTCGACGTCTGGGACGGCCGCGTACCCTACGCCGCCCGGGCGATGCAGGCGATGGCCTGGTCCCGGCCGCTGGACGTCGGCGAAAGGACGATCAGCTTCACCACCATCGGCGGCAGCCAGCGGATCTATAAGTCCCTCTCCACGAGCGAATCACAGGCGCCGGCGGGCAAGACCGCCACCGACCATAAGCTGGCGATCAACGTCAGCGACCACGGTGTCGAGGGCTGCGACATCCACGTCGGCATCTTCGAGTTTTCCATCACGAAGGCCTGCCCCGGCGGGACGATCACCCCCCAGCTCATCGCGGCGATCCGCGACCTCTGCCAGCCGACCCCGCACGTCAACGCTGCGGAGTTTTTCGGGTTCCAGGCCGGCGAAGTCCTCTTCCTTGGCGCCGCCGGCCGCAGCCGGGGCGACGCGGCCGACGAGATCACAACGAACTTTGCCGTCGATCAGGATGAGATTGGCATCGTGATCGGAGACATCGCAGCCATCGACCGATTCGCCCACGAATACCTGTGGGTCGAGTGGGAGCGCAAGCGCGACGCCGTTAGCAACCGAATGGCCCGCCGGCCGCGGAGCGCCTACGCCGAGCAGGTCTACCCCCCGGGCGATTTCGACGCCCTCGTGGAGATCACGGCATGAGGACCTTCCCCCGGGTCTCGCCAGGCCAGCCGCTCGCCGTACCGGCCGAGGAATGGAACGCGATCCTCGCGGCCTCCGAGCACACCCTCGGCCACGGTTTCCGGCCGAGCCTGGGCGACCTGGCCGGGCAGAGATCCGCGGGCGTCTGCCAGATCGACAACCAATGCGGCGCCGCCCGCGCCGCAAACGACATCCTGGGGATCAGCGGCCCGGCCATCACCCCGACCCAGGACGAAGAGCTGTTCAGCCTCGACGTTCCGATCCTGGCGGGCATCGAGCCGGCGGCCGCGCACTACG
>Ga0307379_10003571_pt1 | contig 22525 bp, 18 predicted proteins | sample UN2MG_FD_202237 | JGI IMG/M metagenome (GOLD analysis project Ga0307379, IMG submission 202237) | Soil microbial communities from Risofladan, Vaasa, Finland - UN-2 | ecosystem: Environmental > Terrestrial > Soil > Coastal area > Acid sulfate soil | place: Finland: Risofladan, Vaasa | collected... | reverse complement strand
GACCGCGGGGCTGAGGCAACGCTCGCGCCAGCGGCAGCCGAACTCTCGTGCCATCTCAGCGAGGTACCTCTCGGAAAGCAGTGTGTCCAAATCCCCCTTGATCCGCCGCAACGCTCGTGTAATACTGGCCATCCGTGGCCTCCTGTGCTTGACGCTGTTGTGCTAACAACATCATCACCGGAGGCCACACCTTGCGCAAGCGTTGTAAGTCATTATCTGGCGCAGACTTACGGCTCATCTTCATGGCATTCGGGCCTGTCCCGTTTTTCCGGCTGCGACCAGCCCAGACGCACAGGCCCATCAGCATCAACAGCGAACAAGGTTCCGGGACAACGGCGAATCGGACGTAGTCCCAGTGCGAGAGATTCGCCGCGCCACTGACGCAGTCCCCCCAGCCGAACTTTGAGGGTAGGGCGCCCTGCCAGAACGTTCCCTGATGGACCAGCTCGCCGTCGATGTACAGGTCATACGTCTGCATGTCCCACGACAAAACGCGATACTCGTGGAACACGCCGGGCGTGATCGGGATCTCGACGCCGTCCTCGAATTTGCTGATTATGTGGTCGGGAAAGCACCCGATGCCGAGCTGCCACGCATCATCAGAACTGATGCCAACCTTGGCATCGTAACCGTCGCCGATGGTCTCGTCGACCTTCAGGCGCCACTCGGCCATGAACAGTTCACCCGGCCCGGGGTCGAATTCGCCGTACAAATACTGGTACGCGTAATCGTAGACGTGCAGGTCGTATAGCGAATCCATGGTGAGAATCCCATTCTCAACCGTTCGGTACGCTCCGTCACCGTGGAACGGGCCGTCGTCGTTGCCCCAACTACGATTCCAGCCTTCGTTTTCGGGAAAGTCGTTTCCCTCGTACGTGATCCAGTATTGCTCCGCGCTCGCCACACCTGTCGCCAGCGCAAGAGCCGTTGTGAAACAGAGCATGCGAATCATGACGCGTGCCTCCTTGCAAGAAAGGCGAGCGTAAGAAGTACAGCGCCGGAGGGCTCCGGCACAACTGCAACTTCAACGTAGTCCCACTCCGAAAGTGAGGTGCGTCCCGTGATGGCGTCGCCAAAAGAGACACGGGGCGCCTGATGCCACGCATAACCATGAAACAGCCCGCGGAACGCGAAATCGCCGTCCACAAACAGCTCGTAGTCACTCATGTCGTCCGTGACAAACTCAAAGATGTGTGGCATCGTTGGATCGACGTTGTAGAAGTGCTCCAGCTCGCCGCCCAGTTCCTCGTCCTCGCTGACGAAATCACGCCCGAGGTGGAACCGCACAGCTGCGTGGTCCTTATTCACGATCGCTAGCGCAACGTCACTCCGGCCATACGAGCCACTTGTTTCGAGCGTCTGCATCCGCCAGGTCACCTCCAGGCGCTCCCCGGCGTCCAAGTCGAACGCATCCGAAAACACTCTATACAGGTCGAATATCGCCGAGGAGCCACGCGTGTCGAGGCGGAAGATCCCGTCCTCGATGGTTCGCACTAGCTCGCCGTCCGGGTCGTCCCAGTAGCGCGTCCAGCCCTCCTGCTCGGGGAACGTCTCATCGGCGTCATAACGCAGGTAAAACTGCTCCGGCAGCGCCGGTTGCGCTATGAGCAGCCAGCAGCCAACCGCCAACGCCGCGCGAACCGTCCTTGGTTTGCAGCTCATTGTCGGATCCTCCTATAGCCCCACGCAACAGTAACGAGCGCCGCGCCGAGCACGCTGCTCGACGCCTCCGGCACAACTGCAACTTCAACGTAGTCCCACTCCGAAAGCGACGTACGGCCGATCATGGCATCGCCGAAAGAAACGCGCGGCACCGCGTGCCACGCATAACCATGAAACAGCCCGCGGAATGCGAAATCGCCGTCCACAAACAGCTCGTAGTCACTCATGTCGTCCGTGACAAACTCAAGGACGTGTGGTACGCCTGGATCGACGTTGTAGAAGTGCTCGGGCTCGCCGCCCAGTTCCTCGTCCTCGCTCACGAAATCACGGCCGAGGAAGAACTCCGCATACGCGTGATCCTTGTTCACGATCAACACGATGACGTCGCTGCGCCCATACGACCCGCTTGTTTCGACTGTCTGCATCCGCCAGGTCACCTCTAGGCGCTCCCCGCGAAATCACCCTATATAGGTCGAATATCGCCGATGACCCGCGCGTGTCGAGGCGGAAGATGCCGTCCTCGATGGTTCGCACTAGCTCGCCATCCGGGTCGTCCCAGTAGCGCGTCCAGCCTTCCTGCTCGGGGAACGTCTCATCCGCGTCATAGCGGAGATAAAATGAGTCGGCCCGTCCGAGCGACGTGGCCAACACTAAGAGAATCAAAGAGACAAGTGCTCGTTGCATGTGTCGATCCTCCTTGAACGACACTGGCCCACGCACGCGCCTCGGCATGGTGCGGCGGCGCCCGTGCAGACTCCATCCTCAACAACCACGCATTATACCCCCCCCCCTGGAAGTTTCTTTCAACCCCGTTTCGAGCCCCGGGCCACCGGGGTCGGCGAGCGTGTGGCCACCGCCCGGACCATCGCGACCTCGTCCGAGAACGCGCCGCCCAAGCCTGGCCGCGACGCAGGTGCCTTGTCGCGTTCGGCAGCACGGCGTGGCGCGTCCGCTTTCGCTATTCGCTATGCTGAATTCGCCGTCCCCGGCTACTTCGCCAGCTTGCGTAGCGCCTCTTTGATGGCCGGCTCGAGCCTCCTGCCGCGCGCGTTGTCCGAGACGACCCTTCCGTCTTTGCCCACCAGGTACATCGCCGGAATACCGCGGACGCCATAACGCGCCGCCAGCCTGCTTCCGCCATCGAAGATGTGGTGCCAATTCATCTTCTCCCGCTTGACGAAGCGCTCGCAGTCGTCCTTGTTGTGGTCGAGTGAGATGCTGATGATCTCGAAGCCCTGCTTGTGGTATTTGTCATAGGCCCTCTTGATGTTGGGGATCTCCCCGACGCACGGTCCGCACCAGGTGGCCCAGAAGTCGATCAGCACCACCTTGCCGCGAAACTGCTTCAGCGCGATCTTCTTGCCGGTGAGCAGGTCTTCTCCCTCGAAGCCGGGAAACTGCTGCCCGACGTTGACCGGCTGGGCCCCGGCGTTGCAGCCAGCCAACAAAGCGACGACGAAAAGGCCGCCAGCCGCGCATATCTTTGTCTGCATGTATACGTCCGCTCTCCAGGAATGCTTCAGATACCGGCGTTGCCCGATTGACACCAATGACACCACCAGACCCCTGTGCAAACGTGTTGACCCGCCACCACCATTTTGCCACACCGGCCGCACAAAGCAAGAAAAAAGCGGGTTGCCACGGGGGCCGGGTTACGGACTGGCGGGTGTCGTTTCGGCGGCGGCCGCGCGGTTGTTCTCGGCAAACCAGCGCTGCAAGAGCTGCTGGGCCGGCTTGTTCTTGGGCGTGTAGTTGTAGTCCGTGGGGCCGCCGGGCGCCCCGGTCCATTCCCACCAGACGACGCCGGCCAGCCCGGGCGTGCCGTCCCACACCTTCAGAAAGGCCTCGTAGAGGCGGCGCTGCTCCTCGTGCCCGGCCGGCGTGGCTTTCATGTTCTGGTAGTAATTCCACGGCGCCATCGCCGCTCCCTCCTGACTGCACCACCCCACCTCGGTCAGCAGAAGGGGCTTGCCCACGCGCCGTTGCCAAGCCGTCACCTCCCGGTGGATCGGCCGCCAATAGGCAACGATCTCGTCAACCGTCGGGTTCTTCTTGTCGGCCAGCTTGTAGTAGGTTGTCATCCCGATGAAGTCGAGCTTGTCCCAGAAATCGACCGGCTTGTAATGGTCCCAGTTCGCCGAGTAGCCCAGCTTGCCCTGCGGGAAGTGGGCGCGCACCTTCTCGATGGTCCGCACCCACTGGTCGGTGTATTTCTCGGTGCTGACCAGCTCCGACCCGACGATCATCACCTCGGCCCCGCCGTCACGGGCGATATTGGCGATATAGACGACAAACTCACGGTACTGCTCCCACCATTCGTCCCAGTCAGGCGGCTTGATCACGCCCCGCCACTCGCTGCCCCGCGGATGCGTCAGCAGCACGATCGGCATGACGATCACCCGCAGGCCGCGTTCGCGGGCCCGGCGGATGAGCGTCTCGAACTCCTCGGCCGCGGGCGTCTTGCGGGCCTCGATGAAAATCTTTTGAGACTCGGCGTGCTCCATGAAGCCGGGCGTGCTGAACAGTACCGTGTTCGCCCCCTGCTCGGCGACTTCGTGCAACAGCGGCGTGAAGGTCTCCACCGGCTTGTAGCCGGACTGGATCGGGATTGCCAACCCACGGTATTCAACCCCGGTCGGCGCAGATGTCGGCGAAGGCAGGGCCGTTGGCTCGAGCGCGTCGGCCGATTCGCGCCAACCCGCCCAGATCAACGCTGCCGCGACAACCGCCCCCACGCCGATCATCGCCACCGCCTTCGCAATCATGGCTCGCCTTCGTCCTGGCCACTGGCCGGCAGCGGCAACGGGTGGAACAGTGGCACCCCTTCCAGGGTGTCGTCTTCCGTCAGATCACAACCCAAGAGCGTCATGAGCGTCGGCACCACGTCTACCGCCCGGGCCGCCTCGATCGTCCCGCCGGGCTCGATCCCGGGCCCGGCGAACATCATGGGAATACATACTTCCTGGCGATCGATTCCGCCATGCCCACTCTTCTCGTACCCGAAACTATACCCGCGGGCGGCAAAGAGCATGACCTCCCCCACGCGGGGACAACGCGACAGGGGGACGAGAGGCGGCACCACGTCGGGATAGGCGTGATCCGCCGCGGCACGCAGCCACGCGTGCGAATCGTGGAACCCGGACGCGACAAACGCCGCCAACTCAGGATCAGCCAGGTAGCCGAGGACATCGTCGGGGACCGGCACATAGCGGTATTCCAGTCCGGATTCGCCCTCGCGTTCAACGATGCGGGCCGAGCCGCGGGGCGAGCGGAGCACCACCTCCCGGTCCGACGCCGCATAGGCCACCAGGTCGATGCCGGGCAGATCCCAGATGCGTTGGCCCTCCGGCGGCGTCTCAAGAATGCTCCGCACCGTTTCGGGATCGGCCCGCGAATCCCAGCCCGCCGAACCCGCGAAGTGGATCGTCGCCCAGCGCATCGCGCTCTTGACGTAGACCGTATCGAATCGGTCGAAGTATCGCTGGCGGCGTTCGAACGGGCCGTCTTGCAGCGGCCGATCGGTAACGTTTCGGCCCAGCGTCTCGCGGATGTACGTTATCAGATCGATGACCCCGTCCGCGTGCACCGGAACCATTCCGTGGTCGCTGACCAACACGAGGTAAGTCGTTTCCAGCAAGCCCTGCGATTCCAGCCAGTCGCAGATCCGCCCGATCTGGTAGTCAAGATGCTCGATCGCGCGGCGGTAGCGGGCCGAGTCCACGGCGAAGTCGTGCGCGATCGAATCCGACCCGGGGAAGTAGCACGTCAGCAGCGCCGGCCAGCGACCCTGCCCGTTGGCCCAACGGGCTACACGCTCGGTCGTCGTTGCGGTCAGCTTGTCTACCGCCGTGTATTCGCCAAAGAACCACATCGTTCCGGAAACCGCCCAATTCGCGAAGTTCTGCGTCAGCCCGCGTTTGATCGGACTTTGAATGCTGGCCGAGGCCGCCGGCTTGATCAGCTCGTAGATGGTCGGCTGCTCGAAATCACGGTTGACGTCGCGGTAGTGCTCGATCGTACCGTAATCCCGGTAGAGCCGCGCGCCGCGGTCAAACCATTGGTTGCCCGTGATCCCATGGCGTGCGGGGCTTACGCCGGTCGCGTACGTCGTCAAAACGCCGTAAGTGATCGTGGGGAACTCGGTAACGGCGTGTCGAACGCGCGTCCCACCTTCGACGAAGTGCGTCTGTATGTTCGGCAGCCAGCCCGCGCGGCACCCCTGGCGAACCAGGTCCACCGACATCCCATCGCACAGGAACAGCACGACACCCGGCCGCGGACGCTCCACGTCCGGCCGCAAGCGCACGCGCAGGGGGCCTCCCGGCCCGCAGCCGCTGGCCGCCAGCAACAACAGCAGCCCGACCAGCGCGTGCCGCCACGCGGCCTGAGCTGTCCAGTAGACCCCTCGCATAGGCGCCCTTCCTGGGGTTCAAGGCGTTCTCGGCGGGCAGGAGCACAACGATCGGCCCCGCGGTCGGGCATTATCCGCGTTCACACGCGTGGTTCAACCCGCTCGCCGCCGGTGCCGAGTTGAAGACGGGCTGGCGGGGTCACATACTCGGATCGCACATCCGGGGAATTCCCACTTGAACAGGCGCAAGCGGCGCGGTACTCTGCGACAGTCAACTCGTATAGGGCAAGACAATGGAGGCATCAGACGACCAATTCGCTCTCACCAAGTCATGTGAAAGGAGAAGAAGATGAGCAAGGTTCTGACAGTGGCCGCGGCGTTCGCGCTGTGCTCCAGCGTGTACGCTGATATCGAGACGTTCATGGACTGCTACTATCAACCCACGTGCAGCGACCCCACGTTCCCCGATTGGCCGTGGAACTACTACGTGGTTGACCTGTACGTGGAGGTGTCGAACGGCGACGACTGGACGAGTTCCAGCGCGACGGCCACCATCGATGCGGCGGAGTTTTTTGAGCACCCGATAGGCGACGACACCCCGCCGATGGCAGCCTTCGTCGCCATCTACCCGGCGCTGGAGTATGACTCCTTCTACTGTGCGACTGAGGCCAACGCCGCCAACCAGCCACCCTACAAGGACCCGTCCTTTGCCCAGATCACGAATGAGGACCAGTATCGGGACGCTGTCTGGTTCGACACGCCGCCGAACGGTGGTGTGGGCACCTTTCTCATCGCACGCTATACGGTCCACGCCTGGCCCGAGGAGTTGCCGGTGACCTTCCGCGTCGAAGGTGCGCACACGACATTCGACGGCGGCGGGTATCTGTATCCGTTCGAGTTCACGTGCGTCATTCCCGAGCCCGCGTCGCTGGCGCTGCTCGGGCTGGGGCTGGCTCTGCTCCGTCGTCGTTGATTCGCGCTACCGCTAGGGCGAGTGGACGGGCGGCGCTGCCACGTCACTCGTGAACATCACCAACCGCCGTCGCGGGCATACGGATTAGGCGACCCCGTGGCGCCGTTGATGGTTCCGGCGGCGCGGAGCGTACGGGCGAGTTCGATGCCCATCGCGCAGACGTCCGGGGCGTCGTCGTGCCGGGCCTTGGGGAAGTGTAGAAACTGCGACTCGATCTCCGGGGCCAGCGTCGCCGGCAGACGAAACGTCCCGTTTTCGTAGAAGGGCGACGAGCCCTCGATCCGGGCGCGCTTGTTCGCCGTCGTCTTGATCGACACGATCGGCATATAGATCTGCCGGCAGCGACTGTGCTCGTCGAGGATGTCCTTGAGCGCGACCTGGTAAGCGACCGTCTCGATACCGATCCTGACCGGTTTCCACTGCTCGAACGCGGCCGTGATGGTCTTGACTTGATCGACGACGCCGATGCGTTCGAGCTTCAGCGCACGGGTATAGATGATGCCGGTGTGGCGATCGATACTTCCGATCCAGAGGGCGAAGTAGTCTCCACCGCTGACCCCGGTCGCCGGATCGACTGCCATGAGCGTGATGAGCTCCTTTCCGGCCAGTTCATCGGGGTGATAGCGTTGCAGCCACTCGGGGCGGAAGACGCGGATCGAGTCGTCGATCGGATTGGCCAGGTACTCCTGCTCGAAGGCGAGCGTGCCGACACGTTCGCGTTCCTCCTGCAGCCGCTCGACCGGCCAACGGTCCGGCCAGAGGGCCTTCAGGTAGTACTGGTCGTCCTCGGCTAGTTCGGCCTCGAGCGCGCGATAGACTTTGTAGTCCCAGCGCGGGAAACGCGTTTTGTCACGCAGATTCGCCAGCAGCGAGTCGTAGTGGATCAGCGAGCCGAGCACGACCAACTGTCCGTCGGGGGTCAGGGCCGGGATCACGACCTGGCGCAGCCAGTGCTCCAGTTTCCGCCGGCCCTCGGGCGAGGCCACCTGCTCATCCTTTTCGATGTCGTCGCAGATGATGAGATCGGGCCGGCGTGGTCCCACCCGGGCTCCGCGGATGCCCGCCCCGGTCCCCTTGGCTTGAACGGTGATGCCGGCCGCGGTCGTAAAGAACGACTCGGTCCATTTCGACCGGCTCGGCCGTTTAGCCTTCTTTTTCTTCTTCTTCTCCTCCTTCTTCTTCTTCACCCTCCGTGCCTTCGTGCCTGTGTGCCTCCGTGCCTTCTTCTTGGCCCCTTCTTCCACGCACAGATTGCCATACGTCTCGATGATCCACTCATTGGTCTCCAACTCGTTGCGGATGTCGCGGACGAACTGGGTGGCGAGCGAGGCTTCGTGCGTGATGATCACAATGTTCCGTCGGCGCTGCTCGCAGATACACCACAGTGGATAGGCCAGGGCGGCACAGGTGCTCTTCGCGTGCCCGCGCGGTGCAACACGGGCGATCAGACGGTTGCGGGGATTCTCCAGATCGGCCATCAGCTCGGCGTGGAACGGGGCCGGCTCGTTAGTGAAGTATTCCGGCAGATACTTCCGGGCCCAGCGCAACGAGGCGGGGTGATCGGTGTGCTGGTTGCGCGTAGGTTGCCGGGTGCTCATCTTGGCGCAAGGGAGTATAGGGAGCCCGTTCTAGCATCTCTAGAACGCGGCGCGGGCTGCGTGGAATTGACCGCCTTCTGCAAGCCCCTGACGCGTTTTGCCAGCGAACGAACTCACGCCCCACCCCACGCCGTGCGCAAATCGCGTCGCCACCACTGTAGTGATAGACCACCGCGGATGTCAGATCTGGCGATCGAGCTGCTTGCGGGCAGCTTCGACCGTGTTGCGCAGGAGCGTGGCGACCGTCAGCGGGCCGACCCCGCCGGGAACGGGCGAAATCGCCGCCGCCACCGGCGAAACTGCCTCGAAATCGACATCACCCACGGTGCGCCGAACCTCTTTGCCATCGGCATCGCGCTCGGCGACGGAGTTGATGCCCACGTCGATGACCACCGCACCCGGTTTGACATATTCGGCCCCGATCGCCCGCGGCTTGCCGATCGCGATCACCAGGATGTCCGCTTGCCGCGTGTGCGCCTCCAGCTCACGCGTCTCGATATGACACGCTGTCACCGTGGCCATCTGCGTCGTCAGGAACATCGCGATCGGGCGGCCGGCAATGCGGCTCTGACCGACCACCACCGCCCGGGCGCCGCGCACAGTCGTGCCGCTGCGACGAATCAGCTCGTTCACCGCCAGCGCGGTGCACGGCGCGATGATCGGCACGCCGTAGAACAGCATCCCGATGTTGGCCGGGTTGACGCCCTCGACGTCCTTGTACGGGTCGATGCGGTACTGGGCGGCGGCCGGGTCGATGTGCTCAGGTAGCGGCAGTTGCAGAATGATGCCGGTCACCTCGGGCTCGGCGTTGAGCCGGTCGATCTCGACCAGCAGCTCGGCTTGCGTGGTCGTTTCCGGCAATTCGACGAGCTCGTAATGCACGCCGGTTTGCACACAGCGCTTCCGCTGCCAGCGGGCGTACAGTCGGCCGGCCTCGTCGCTGCCGACCAAGACCGCGCACAGGCGGATCGGCCCGTGGTGGGTCGTGAAGTGGGCCACCTGGCGGTGAACCTCGTTGCGAATCTCGGCCGCGTAGGCCTTCCCGTCGAGAATCTTCGCCGGCATCCAATACCCTCACCGCGTCGGCGGATCATCGCTCCACTACGCCCTGCTTTCAAGCGCGGCAAAGGCCGGCCGGCTCGCTGGCTCTGAAAACGGTGAACTGGGGGGTATCCCGAGGCAATCGAGCGCGTAGAATCGTAGCGGCGGGCGATTAGCACACTCTGAGGTAGACCATAATGCGTACTCGCACAATGCCCTTCGTGGTGGCGATCAGTCTTCTGCTCTTGCCAACCGCATGGGCTCATCAACCCACGATCAGCGACGGTTCTGCTGTTGATGCCGAACACGCCATCGAGTTTGCCGACGTGCAAGTCTCGCGCGTCGCCTACCACGAGGTGACGGCCGAGGCGGCACAGCTCTGGATCACGTTCCAAATCGATCAGCCGCAGCAGCTCAAGCTCCAGCTCGGCGTCCCGCTGATCGAGCGGCTGGCAGAGTTCCGCCCGGCGCTGGCCCTGCTCGGCCCGGGGCTGCCCACGGTCGACTTGCCGTTCGAGACGCCGGAAGGCCTCGGCGGCCGCGTATTCAGGAGTGAAAACGTCACGGAGCCGCAAGTCTTCGACGAGCCGTTCACCGGGACCAGTTCGTGGATCGTCGTGGAGGAGACGGTGGAGCTGCCCGCCGCCGGGCGGTACTACGTCGTGGCGTACGTCCCGTCGGGCGAGACCGGTAAGCTGTGGACCGCGCTGGGGGAGTTGGAGGTATTCGACTTGGACGACATCGCCGAGCTAGCAGAGGTGGTTGCCCAAGTGCGCGCGTTCCACGAGGTCCCGGAGGGTGCCGCCCCACCGTGCTTCCTGCTTCCGCTCGGCGTCGCCCTGACCGCCCTCCCGTTATGGCGCTTGCGCCAGCGGTCATTTCGGTGGTACGGCGGCTGCCGCGGTCAAACGCAGCTTGGCCGTGCCGACCAAGCGCCCCCGGCCTGACTTCGCCAGACCGCGCCATCCGCCCGGACGCGTAGGCGAAAGAATTGCTCGGCGGACGATACCCATCATACACTGTGTGCTGGGGGCAGATGTCGGCAAGAGATGGACAACGCAACACAACGAAAAGCCTCTGGCAAGCGTTCGCCGGCCGCCCGGCTTCTCTGGCCGTCGTGGGCCGAGCGGAAACGAATGCTGCACCGGGAAGCGTGGGTGTTCGTGGCGGCGTCATACGCGCTCATGCTCTTTGCGCACCTCTGGCCGGCCGACTTCCGCAACCCGTCACCCGCCTATGTGTGCGTGGCGTGGACTGCGTTCATGGTCCGCACGTTCGCGTTTCATCTTGGGATCGTCCTGCTGCTCAGCGCCCTCGTGGCCGCCTGGGCTCGGAAATGGCGGTTGCTGGCTGCGGCCGTGCCCTTGGTGGTCTTCACCGTGGGACCCGCGTGCCGGCAGTTCCTTCCAAGGTCAACCCCGAGCGTGACCGGTGAGACAGTGACGGTCATGAGCGTGAACCTGCTTGCGCTCAACCGGGACACCCGGCCGATCATCGAAGAGATCAAGGGCAGTGATCCGGACATTCTCCTGCTTCAGGAATACACCGATCATTGGCACCATGCGCTACAGGCAGCGGTCGGGCGGGACTACCCGCACATCTCATACTGGCGACGCGAGGATTCTTTCGGCACAGGCATCTACTCCAAAAGGCCGTTCGAAGAGCCGGTCGATATGCACCTTGCGTTGGGCCAGGCCACCGAGCCGCAGATGCGTGCGGTTATCCGCGTAGCGGACAGACCGATCGCCTTCTACAACGTCCACCTGTGGCCGCCGCGGGGATTGGAATACGTCATCGAGCATCGAACGCAGCTTGCTGATTTGCTTGAGACCCTGTCCACTGAGCAGCTACCGGTCGTCTTGGGCGGCGACTTCAATTTCACGGAGAACAGCCCGCATGCCGACGCATTGATGTGCCAGGGGCTGCGCGATGCCCACTCTCTCGGCGGCTGGGGCAGAGGCGCCACCTGGCCGGTCCATTCCGTCCTCCGCTGGGCGCCAGGCCTTCGGCTCGACCATCTATACCTTGGCGGTAGCCTGACCTGTGTGAAATCTCGGACAGGTGTCGGCCAGGGGTCCGACCACCGCCCGGTCATCGCCGAAGTCGGATTCGCACCCTGAGCAGGCCGAGTCTTCGAGGCCTGCCATCCACCCGCCTGGAAGCGACGCTGGCGATCCTACCGCCGGCTGTTGACGTGTCTGATCCAGGAGTACGTGAGTTGGTCGCACGTCGCTTTGTCGAAGTACCTTTCCGTGATGGCGCGTGTGTTCATGCCGTCATCTTTCGCCAGATCACAGATGTAGTTCTGCACGCGCTCGCGCCCCTCGGGGTCGGACAGCAACAGGTGCATGAGCGTGTACGCCTCGGCGTAGTAGAGTGTCTTGCGATGCACACCGAGATAGCCGTCCACGTGAATCGGCGTCTCGTCGTAGAACATCGGCCGGCTGGCCGTCACGACACGCCAGAGCGGAATCGCCTCCGGCGTCGGGATGACCTTGCGCAGGATGTCCCACTCGTTCTTGCGGGTATTGATGAAGCGTATGCCACCACGGCCCGGCCGGGCGCCCTCGTAATAGACCGCCAGCCCTTCGTTGAGCCACGTGGTCGGGTTCTTGATGTGCCGGCACATGAACTGGTGAAAGGCTTCGTGAAACAGCACGCTATAGGTATCGTCGGCGTTCGGCCGATCCAGGATCAGCAGCACACCCAGGAGGCCCAGGTACATGCCGCCGGAGTTTTCCGTACCGCCGGGGATGAACTCTCGGCCGAACTCGCGATACTCGCGGCCGGTGGCGAAGACGATCACCGGGAAGCGCTCGTCCTCACCGCGATCCAGGATACCAGTCGCCTTCGGCTTCTGCTGCTTGCCATCGTCGCTTGCCTCCTTCTTGGCGGCTCGCGCACTCCGGCGGCTGCCGGCCGGACCGCATTTTCCCCGGCGTCCCTTCTTCCTGGACGCGGCCTTGCCCTTGTTCTCCTCCTCCTCAAACAGCTTGCGGAAGCCCTGCGCGTATTCGCCGTAGATCCACTCCAGCGCGCGGCCGTATTCCTCCAGACGAGCGTCATTGACGGTTCCGGCGAGAGCATAGTGCTCGGTGACGTGTCGGACGTTCAGCTCCGCGAGCTTTTCGGCCAGGTCGCTGCGCTGGGCTGCCGCCGGCACTGCGCACGCCAGTGCGACGACGGACAAAGCCACCAGGCGACACTCGTTCAGTACTCGCGACGTGCTCGGCTTCCCGGCATACCGGGACATCTCATCTCCTCCGACGTGAATGTGTCCCTGCCAGCATAACGGGCCCGGCGGTGCTGACAAGGCCGTGGGCCAGCGTCGGGCGACGCTTGGCCGTGCTCATAACCTCAGCAACGGCCTGATTCCGTCATACGGCGCCGCGCCGCCGAATGTCCTACGTGCTTGATTGAGCTTCAACGAGGTCTATGATGCGCCGAGCCACGTAGACCTTGTACCGCTCCCTACCCGTGACCTCGGTGAGAATGCCGGCATTGACCATCTTCTCGATATTCAGCGCCGCCGAACGGTGCGTAATTCCCAGTCGCTCCGCCGCACGCGGAATCGTAACCACAGGATAGAAGAACAAGTCATCCACCAGCCGCAGCAACAGAGCGGACGAGCGGGCCGCGAGGAACTTGCCCCTGTATTCGCCCCACAGGTCGAGCAGTCGCTTGGTCCGTGCTACCGCGTCATGCGATTGCTCGGCCACCCCGCGCAAGAAAAACAGAATCCACGGCAGCCACGCTCCTCTGCGGCTCACATCGAGCAGCAGGCCGTAGTACTGGTCGCGGTGGCGCTCAAAGAAGGCGCTTAGATGCAGCAGCGGCTGCGGGAGCAATCCCTCAGAACAGAGCAAAAGCGAGATCAACAGGCGCCCGATCCGACCGTTCCCGTCGAGAAAGGGATGAATCGCCTCGAACTGATAATGGACTAGCGCCAGTCGCACGAGCGGCGGAAGCGGTGACTTAGCGTGGAGGTATGCTTCGAACCCCCCGAGCGCATCCTCCATTTCGGGAACCGGCGGAGGCACGTACGATGCCTCCATCAACGTGCAACCGGGTGGGCCGATCCAGTTCTGGCTGCGCCGAAACTCTCCCGGTGCCTGGCGCTCTCCGCGTACGCCCTCCATGAGCTTGGCATGAAGCTCGCGGATCAGGCGCAGGCTCGCCGGCAGCTCGCTGAGACGTTCCAGGCCGTATTCCATGGCCCGGACGTAGTTCATCACCTCGTGCACGTCGGGGGCCTGTGGACGATCCGGGGCCGGTCCGTTGGCGGCCTCGAAGAAGAAAAGGTCGGACAATGATGCCAGCGTCCCCTCGATACGGCTGGACAAGACCGCCTCACGGCGGACAAAGGGCCCGATAAGCAGGTGCGGGTTCGGGAGGTTCCTGGCCGTTCCGGCCAGCAGGCCCAGGGCCCGATCCGCCTCCGATACTTGGTCCGCCAGCTCCCAGCCCGGCTCCAGGGCGGGCGGCAAGGGATTCGGCACGAACGCCCAATAGCCCTCGGCTGCTCTCGTGAGCCTGCCCCACCTATCTTCTGTAAAGTCAGAGGGTTGCATCGCAACGATACTTTGCTACGCCAGCGCCGCCGCTAATGATACCTTTGGCTGGAAAGGTATCATTAGCCGAGACAGCCGTCAAGTACCTACGAGGCACGGTCAACGGCTGACCAGCCGGGCGGGGCTGACAAGGGCGGTGTGCCATTGCTGTGTCAGCAGTGCTTTTCGAGAGTTGTCTCCCCATCCCTAAGACGCTGCTCAAGAGCAGTGGCACCCGCCTATCTCCTTTGAAACCAAAGAGTTGCGTCGCAATGATACTTTGCTTCAGCACCAGAGCGGCTAATGATACCTTTCGGCGCGAAGGTATGGTTAGGGCGGTCGGTCGGCAAGCGGGGCCGCGTGGGCGACTCTTGTTGAGAGGGCGGGAGGGACTCATCTCACGATGTCGAGCACGGCGTTGATCAGCGCGTTGACGAAGGCGAAACGCGAGACGCGGAGGTCGTTCGCCCTTTCCCACTTAGCCTCGATCGCTCGCAGCCGCTCGCCGTGCTTGGCCAGGATCTCCTTTAGCTGCCCGTGCCAGCCTTCCGCGACCATTTGAACCTTCTCGAGCTCGCCGCCGTCCAGCCAAATGCCGCGGCAGCTCTTGCAGCGATCGATGACGATGCCGGAATCATACCCGTAGTTGATCGGCTCGGTCGTGCCAGTGCACTTCGGGCAGCGCAGGCCCCGCTCAACGTCCTCGAGCGTCACGCCCGTGACCGGCGGGACCTCCCCGATCGCCCGGCGTTCTTCCTCCGTGAACCGTACCTCGCGCGCCTTGGCGATCTGGCGCAGCTCCCCGGCATCCAGCCACTCGCCACCACAGGACGGACACGTTTCGATCTGGACGCCTTCATACGTAGTGGCTTCCACGCCGGTTTGGCAGGCAGGGCAGTTCATCTTCGAGCTCCCAACGGTTACGGCGGTGTGCCGCCGCGGTGTCAGCGACGCAGGTCGAGTCATGGACGCGACACTCGCGGCTGCCATGCCCGCGCGCAGCGTGGGCATGCCAAAACTCGACCACACAAATACTACCACAACCCGCCAATCTCCACCATCCGGCGACAACCGCGATCCCCCAGTCGGCCGACCCCCGCCGGTGCGAGAATCGCTTCTCGCACGCACGACCTTGGGAATGCGCTCCCCCGGTTAGGTGCCATGGGCGGGGCAGCGGTGAGCCTGGGCACCCGCTTTCTGGGGCGATGAGTGCGAAGGTGCGCAAGGCGCTCATTTGTGCGCCCCCCTTATTGGAGCATCTTTGTTATCGGACGGTTGTTCGGGCAACCAGAGCCAAGCGGACTGGAGGTCGGGCTTGACGGAACGGACGCGGCAGATGCGCTTGGCGCGGCGCAGCGTGGCGATACTCACGCCGGCGGCGCGAGCCGCGCGGAGGACTTTGCGAGCGGGGCGTGGACCGGCAGCCAAGTAATCGAGCAGCCAAGCGGATGCGTCGGACAGCGCGGACTGGGCGTCGCCGGAGAGATCCAAGAGGTCCGGTGAGGCGCTCCAACCACGTGACAGGGCGGGGTCGGCTGTGGCACAGAGCGGTTGGGGGCCGGAAGGGATTCCGGCTTGTCCGGGTGCGAGAAGGGATTCTCGCACCAGCGGCTGTGCCTGCCACTCAAGTCGGGGTCCGGGGACTATGCGGAAAGCCAGGGCGGGCGCCGGCGGAGCATATACCGTTTTCAGCGGACACAGGATGCGGCGGTCGGGCTCGTGCGGGTCGGCGGCAAGCAGGTGGGCCGCTCGGGCGCCCGCGATCAGGGCCGATGATCCGCGGACTCGGTAAAGCATGCGATGGGCGCGCGCCTTGGCCAAGTGGCAGACGGCGACAATCGCGACCATGTAGCGGTCAGCCGTCTCGGCCAGGCGTCCCACGATGGCGTCGAGGCGCGCCTGCGCGTCTGGTGAGAGCGAAGCGTGGAGGGGGTCGAGGATGACGAGGCGCGGCTGGTTTACGGCGCGGATGGCTTGTTCGAGGACGTCGGCGTGGGCGGGGAGGGAGAAGGGGAGAGGCGAGGGTTCAGGGTTCAGGGTTCGGGGTTCAGGAGGAGAGGACGAAGGGAGGGTATCGGTGACGCCCTCAAGGATGCAGATGGAGGCGAGGTCGGCGCCGGCGGCGGCGAGACGTGGTTGGAGAGTGTCGGCGGGGCCGTCTTCGGGGCAGACGAGGATGACGCCGTGGTGGGGAGAAGAGGGCACCGAGGGCATAGAGGGTTCAGGGTTCAGGGTTCGGGGTTCAGGCGGAAGGGACGGAGGCACGGAGCGACGAAAGGGTGAAGTCGGACAGGAGAGGGACGGAGGCACGGAGAGTGCAGATTGGGGATTGGGAATTGATGATTGGGGATTGGGGGTGTCGGGCCAGGGGAGTCCGGCGGAGACGCGGGCGGCGAGGTCGGTTGCGAGGAGGGACTTACCGACGCCGGGGTCGCCGACGAGGAGGGTAAGCTTGCCTAGTGGAATGCGGGCGGGCCAGAGCCAGCGGCGTTGCTCGGGCTGAACGTCGTTGGCGAAGCGGAGGGCGGCGTAGAGGTCGGCGTTGTGGTTGTCGTGCATGGGTCTCGTTCGACAAAGGCGACCGCGGAGGCGCGGAGGCGCGCAGAGGACGCAGCGCCTGTCTAGGAATTATAGGCGGGGAACAGGGATCAAGGGATCGAGGGATCAAGGGCACGAGGGGTCGCGCGGAATTGGCGGTTTTTGGCGGGTTATTGGCGGGGTTTGATACAGGGAAAGCTGCAGGAGGCTGGCGTCATGACCGGCCTTCATGCAAAATCCTCTCAAGAGCAGTGGCACACGCATAATCCCTCACGGTTCGAACAGTGCGACCCGGCCTTGTTCGAAGTCTCATTCGAGTCCGATTCTCTGCTTGATTTCGTGCTTGAGCCACTCCGTGAGAATCCCGAAGGTCCACGACGCGGACGCCTTGACCACACGGTCGTTCAGCTTGCGCCAAAGCGTGTCGTCCTTGACGGACTGGAGAAACTCGTGGCCCTGCCACGTGAGTTCGAATGGGATCACGTAGATCACGCGCTGGGGATCGGTTGACGAGAGAATCCGTTCGCAACGTAGGAATGCCGCCTCGTGCATCAGCACGAGGTGGTACTTGATCTGCAGTTCGGAGTATCCCTCGATCGGGGGAACTTCGACATGTGCACCGTCTGGCTTGTCCTCAAAGAAGATGAGAAGCTTCCTGACAAGCTCAAGGTCGCGTTTCATCTTCGTCCCTCCAACGATGCGGGTCGGGTGCCACTGACGGCCTGTCCGCGAGTGTCCGTCGGCGCCGGTGGCGTACGTACCAATGGCTGTCCTCTGCAGCGCCATGGGGCCTTATTCAATCCCGATGAACGCAGCGACTTTGTCGCGCTTCCCCCACATCTCATTAAGTCGGATCCTCTTTCCGCCGAACGAAAAGGTTGGATCCCCTCCAGCTTCCTCGTCGGCGTTCTTGGGCGACGCGACAACCGCAATCAGCAGTCCGTAGATTACGTCGATCGGTAACACGAGTTCACCGTCGGACCCCGTTTGAATGACGGGTTCATCTGTAAAACGTAGGTTGTCGGGCAGTCGTGCTTCGTGAAGCGCCGTGCACCGCACGACATCATACAGCATCTCCGGCATTGTTCGGACACCGACGGCGTGCGCCCGCCTATCCAGCCGCCGATACCTGAAGTTCATCGGCTGCGAAACGCCGAATGACACCCAACCGATCTTGCTGATGATCGGCAGGTTCTGCTCCAAGAACTTCCGGCATGCCGCTTTGTCGTGGTCCGTCGGATACTCCAGTCGGGCCGTTGCCGACAGTGCAACACTCGCAGCGATGACCGCGTCTTCGAACCGGTTCTGCGACAACTTCCTTACAGCGTCGTCCACTTGGCTTCCAACGCTCACAGTGTTTGTGCCCTCTCTCAGACCGGACAAATCGCACTGGTGCCACCGACGGCTTGTGCGCCAGTTTCTACTATACGGAGGTATGATACGTGGTCACCGAAAATAGGTCAAACAGCGACAGGGGGCCGACCAGTCCGACGAGCGGACGTTTTCCGCCGATCAGCGGGTGCGATTAGCCGTCAGGCGTCAGCGATGAGCTGTCAGGTTGGATCGGGTGACGAGACGTCGGCGGCTGCGTTCACCGGCCGGAGGCCGGTCCCACAGAAGACGGCCGGCACGGGGAGCCGACGGTACATTGACCGGTCAGAGACCGGTCCCACAGGAGACGGCCGGCACGGAGACCGGCCGCTACATTAACCCTCGCTGGCGCTTCGGGCTCGGATTGGCCGCTTCCTTGCGGGCGCGGTTCTGCTCGGCCGCGCGGGGCGCGGGGCGCTACATTGACCTTCGCTGGCGGTTCGGGCTCGGATTGGCCGCTTCCCCATAGTCTGGGTGCGAGAAAGGATTCTCGCACCAGACACTCCCACAGAAGACGGCCGGTACGGGGCCCGGCCGCTACATTAACCCTCGCTTGCGCTTCGGGCTCGGATTGGTGGTCCGCACGGCGGACCCTACGCGAATGCGTAGGTGAACTCGCCTTGCTCGGTTGCGCCGAGCTTGAGCATGGCCGGCTTCTTGTCTTCGCCCATGACTTCGAGCAGGCGGCGGGCGATTTCGGGGAGGATGGTTTCGTTGATGATCAGGTTGATGTTGCGGGCGCCGGTGGTCATCACGTCGCAGCGGGCGGCGATGGCGTCGCCGACCGCCGGCTCGATCTCCAGACCCATCCGGTAGACCGTCTCCAGCCGCTCGCGGATTTTGGCCAGCTTCAGATCGACGATCTTCCGCATCGTGTCCGGGTGCAGCGGGTAGAAGGGGATCACCGTCAGGCGGCCGATGAAGGCCGGCGTGAAGCGCTTCTCCAGGATCGGCTGGACGGCCTTGCGCAGCTCGTCGAGCGAGGGCATGTCGTTGGGGTCCTGGGACATCTCCATGACCATGTCGCTGCCCTCGTTGCTGGTGAGCATGATCACGGTGTTCTTGAACGAGGCGGTGCGGCCCTCGCTGTCCTGCAGCTCGCCCTTGTCGAAGACCTGCATGAACAGCAGGTTGACGTCCATGTGGGCCTTTTCCATCTCGTCGAGCAGGACGACGCTGTAGGGCCGCTGGCGAACGGCCTCGGTCAGCACGCCGCCCTCGCCGTAACCGACCAGCCCGGGGGCCGAGCCGATCAGGCGCGAGACGTTCATCGAGCTGGAATACTCGGTCATGTTGATGCTGGTCATGAAGCGTTCGCCGCCGAAGATCAGGTCGGCAACCGCCAGGCCGGTTTCGGTCTTGCCGGTGCCGGACGGGCCGACCATGAAGATGACGGCCAGCGGGAGCTTGGGGTCCTGGAGCTTGCCGCTGGCGATGCGCAGGCGTTTGCCGATCTCGTGGATGGCGTGGTCCTGGCCGATGATGCGCTCGCCGATGCGGTCCTCGAAGTGCAGGATGGCCTCGGCCTGGTCGCGGACCATCTTGCCGGCGGGGATGCCGGTCCAGTCGCTGAGAACCTGGGCGACCACGTCACCGTCCACCTGGAGCGGGACCAGCGGGGTTTGCTTGCCGAGAAAGTTATCGAGCTTCTCGGTGGCGGCGGTGAGGTCGGCGCGGATGTCGTCGAGGGTGCGTTGCGGCTCAGCGGCTTCGGCCGGGACGCCGGGCTTGGCCTCGGCACCTTCGGCCGGCTCCGCGGTGGCGGCGGGGGCCGGCGGTGAGGCCTCGGGGATCGCGACCGGAGGCTTGCCGTCGCCGTCTTCCGCCTTTCTGGCCTTCTCAACCTCCTCGCGCAGGCGGATGACCTCCTGGGCCATTGCGCGCTCCTGCTTCCAAGACTTCTCGAGGTCGTCATACTTCTTCTGCTGCTCGACGCGCTCCTTCTTCAAATCCGCCAGGTCCTCGGGGTCACCAGGATGGCCCGCTTCGGCGTCGCGCTCGATCGCCCGGATGGCGGTGTCGAGCTGGATGACGCGTCGGCGGATGTCCTCGAGCGGGCCGGGCGTGGTGTTCAGGCCGACCGCCACGCGGGCACTGGCAGTGTCGAGCAGCGAGATGGCCTTGCGCGGCAGTTGCTGATCGGAGAGATACTGGTTGGACATGGCGACCGCGGCGCGGACGGCGTCGTCGAGGATGCGCACCTTGTGGTGACCCTCGAACTTGTCCTTGGTGCCGCGCAGCATCTCGATCGCCACGTCCACCGAGGGCTCATCGAGCTTGACCAACCCGAAGCGCTGGGCGAACGGGGGATCTTTCTCGATGTATCTTTTGTATTCGGCCCAGGTCGTCGCCGCGATGGTGCGCAGCTCGCCGCGGGCCAGGGCGGGCTTGAGCAGGTTGGCCGCGTCGGTGCCCGCCCCGCCGCCGCCGATCAGCGTATGGGCTTCGTCGATGAACAGGATGATCGGGTTGGCGGACGCGTTGGAGGCGTTGACCTCCTTAATGACTTCCTTGAGGCGGCGCTCAAACTCGCCTTTGACGTTTGCCCCGGCGTTGAGCAGCCCGACGTCGAGCGTGCGGATGGTTACGTTAGCCAGAACGGGCGGCACGTCGTTCGCTATGACGCGCAGGGCGAAGCCTTCGGCGATGGCGGTTTTGCCGGTGCCCGGGTCGCCGACGATCAGCGGGTTGTTCTGGTAGCGGCGCATCAGGATGTCGGTGACCTGGCGGATTTCCTGCTCGCGGCCGATGACCGCGTCCACCTTTCCGTCTCGGGCGCGGGCGGTGAGGTCATAGGTGAACTGGGAGAGGGCGTCGCCCACGCCGCCGACGCCGGGCGCTGCGGCGGGGCGCTCGCCGGGCATGGCCACCTCGATCTCGCTCGATTCGCCGGTGATGTCGATGAACTTGGTCTTGAGCTCGTTCTCGACGATCTTGTTGAACTCTTCGGTGTAGTCGGTGAAGTAGGCCCGGGACGGGTTGCGGACCAGGGCCAGCACCAGCGCCGCGGAGCGGATCTTCGGCAGCGACAGTTCCAGCGACGCGATCTGCCAGGCTTCGCTGAGCCAATCGGCCAGGAAGGGGGAGAACTGCGGTCGGCCGCTGTTGCCGGTCTTGAGGTCCTCCAGCGACCGGTTGAGCGCCTGCCGCAGCTTGGAGACGTCCACCTTGAAGTGGTCGCAGATGCACATCAGGTCGCTCGTGCCGACGTCGAGCAACGGCGCGAGCATGTGCTCGATGGTGATCTCGTAATGGGTGCGATTGATGCAGGTGCCGGCGGCAGCCTCCAACGCCCGAACGCACACGTTGTTCAGTTGCTGCCGCAGAAGTCTCATGTCTACATGAGCCATGGTCGATTCACTCCAACTCCGCTAACCATAGATCAGGTCTACGGACCCGACCTGCCAACTACAGTCCTGCCCCGCACCGCTAGCCCGCCCGGCGCGGCACGTTGAATATAACCGACTTGTCGTCGCTAGGCTGCGACTTGAGCCAGCTTGTCCACGAGAGTCGGCCGAACATCCCCTGCTCGCCCAGCGGCGTTTCGGGCACCTCGTCGCCACGCAGCGTCACCTGAACGTCAAAATCCAGCGGGTCGTCGCAGTAGAAGGTGACGAGCTCGCGGAGCTCGGCGGCCTCATCGCCGGGCGGGAGGAAGCGCAGGTAGTGCTCGAAGCCGACCGGCCCGATCTTCACGCGGAACTTGCCACTGCGGTCGTACACGCGTTCGCCGAGCAGGAAGTCCTCACCCAGGGAGCATTTGCCGAAGCCGAGGCGGTTCTGGTCGCTGGGCTGGATGGTCAGCCAGCGTCCCACGCACGACTCCAGATCGAAATCGACATTCTTGAAGAAGTCGCGCAACAGTCCGCTGAGGCCGGTCGCCGACCGCGGCCGCTGCATGAGCAGCCCCGTGTAGCGGAACATCCGCACTGCCGGGACCTGCAGGGCCTCGTCCAGGTGCGCGGTGGCGATGCCCAGGAACCCGCGGACGACCTGGGAGATCGGGTCGCGGCCGTCCGCGCGGAACCCCACGTAGTAGCGGTATTTCTTCCAAACGCGATACAGCAGCGAGTAGATCCGATGGTGGAACAGATCGAGGAACTCGCGCACCATCTGATCGTCTTCCTGCTCGGGTAGCAGTTGCTCGGTGAAGTGCGTCGCCAGCGGCGAGTCGCTCCCATAGAGCCCCAGGAAGGTCGTGGTCAACTGCAGGCGCCCCTCTCCGTCGCCGATGCCGTCGCGCCAGGCGGCGCTGTCGAGGTCGGCGGCGGGGAACCCGAGGCTGAGGGCCGGGCGGACCCGGATCCGCTCCGCGTGGGCCGGGCCGAGCTGCCCGATGAGCGGGGCGTCGCGCTCGATCCGCTCCACCAGGTGCAGGAGCTGGAAGAACTCGAACGAGCGGGGTCCGCGCATCACCCAGCGGACTAGAGGATGCTCTGCT
>Ga0307379_10003570_pt1 | contig 22525 bp, 19 predicted proteins | sample UN2MG_FD_202237 | JGI IMG/M metagenome (GOLD analysis project Ga0307379, IMG submission 202237) | Soil microbial communities from Risofladan, Vaasa, Finland - UN-2 | ecosystem: Environmental > Terrestrial > Soil > Coastal area > Acid sulfate soil | place: Finland: Risofladan, Vaasa | collected... | reverse complement strand
GCTTCAGCCAGAGCCGGTACGTGCCGCAGATATCCTCGCCGAGATACGGACGTTCGGCGGCGAGAAAAACTCTCGCCCCATGCTCAGCCGCTGCTACCGCCGCGGCCACACCGCCCGAAGTACCGCCTACAACCACCACGTCAACATTGTAGGCGACGGGAATATTCCTCGCCGATTCATTAACTGCTCTTTCATAACCGCTGCGATCAGCTTGTTCGGTGCCGGAAACGTCACTTTGGGAGGTTTCCGAACAACCCCCATCCAAATAAGGCAGACAAAACAGCATCGCAACCAGTATAATCTGAACAAATTTCTTCACTTCCAGGCCCTTTCAACAAACATCTTCAGTTACACCCTGTGCTTTTTTCCGTCCAGAACGGCTCTCACCCGATATTTATCATCGCTGCAAGAGCTACCTTGGAAGTGCCATGTTAACCGACATGAAATTGATTGTAAAGATTCCATCATTTCCGATAAGAATCCTTAATTTACTCTGGATTGTTCGCATAAAGCTTAAAAAAATACATTTTTCGCTTGATACAAAGGCGGTCAATTTGATATAAATATAAGAAGTGAGGTTTTAATACTTTTAGACGGGCATCTGCTGTTTTTGGGCTTCCGGCTTGAGATTTCTATAGTTTACCAGGGATTTTTCATAAGGCGCAAAACTAAGATAAAAGTAATGATGTGCCGGAGTCGTATCATTTGAAGTTACGATTTTCAGCATTCATTTAATTGTTCAAAGCATAATTATCCAGAGTTTTTTATAAGGAGGACTACTATGTGTAGAAAATCGATTTATTTAACTTCTTTTGTTTTGGTACTGTGTATAACGGCAGGCGTGGCGAACGCGCACCTCGTGGCGTATTGGCCTATGGATGAGGGCTCAGGCACGACGGTCGGCGACGCAACGGGCACATGGGATGGAACGATTACCGGCAGCGTCACTTGGGTTGATGGCAAAGAGGGGATGGCCCTGGAATTCCCGGGAGGACAGAACTATGTGAATTTTGGCAACGTGGAGATAGGTTCCGACTTGACCTTGGCCTACTGGTGTTTCAACCCGGAGAAGGCCTTTGAAAGGCCAATCGGTCAGCATAGTGGCGACTACACGACCGATCCAGGTTGGTGCGTCTTATCGCGAAACGAGGGTGAAGGGACAGTCTGGTTTAGGGTCCACGGCGCCGATGACGCGTGGAACGGAGGCGATATTATTATTCCCGACATTTTGTCGAAAACGGAATGGTATCATCTGACGTTTACTTTCGACGGTACGACCCGCGAACTCAAAGGGTATCTCAATGGCGAGTTGAAGGTATCCAAGATCTGCGAAGCAGGTCGTTCCATAAACCCCAACACGAACGATCTACGTATGGGCCACGTGGGGTCCGCCGAACCATTTGTCGGCATGTTGGATGAGGTTGCCGTATGGAACCACGTGCTGACCGAGGACGAGATACTGGCGGTGATAGAGGGACATATGGGAGGAGCAAATCCATATGCCTTCCGCCCCGATCCGAGTGACGGTGCCATGCATGAGGATACATGGATAACTCTTTCGTGGAAGCCGGGAGCTTTTGCGGTTTCACACGACGTGTATATGGGCGACAATTTCGATGATGTGAACGACGGCCTAGGCGATACTTTCCGGGGCAGCCAGGATGTGGATTTACTGTATTATGTCGCCGGCTTTACCGGATATGCTTATCCGGACGGCCTTGTTAATGGCACAACTTACTACTGGCGAATCGATGAGGTCAACGAGGCCGATCCGAACAGTCCATGGAAGGGTGATGTCTGGAGCTTTACGGTTCCTCCCAGGAAGGCCTACGAACCTGTCCCGGCTAATGGGGCTAAGTTTATAGACTCGTCAGTCACCCTGAGTTGGACAGGCGGTTTCGGCGTGAAATTACACTACGTATACTTCGGCGAAGACTATGACACCGTGGCGAATGCCACCGACGGAGAGCAGCATATATTTACAGAGTATAGTCCCGACTCCCTTGAATCAGAGAAGACTTACTACTGGAGAGTTGATGAGTCCGATGGCGTTAATACGTATACGGGCGATGTCTGGAGCTTTAAAACAATGCCTGATATACCCATTGCCGATCCTAATCTTGTTGCATGGTGGAAGCTTGACGAAGGTTCCGGCAATACCGCCCTGGACTGGTCCGGCCATGGAAATCACGGGACTCTCTATGGCGACCCGCAGCGGATTATTGGATATGACGGTGACGCACTGGACTTTGACGGATCTAACGACTATGTGGGTACCGGCAAGAGCTTGCTCAACAACATACCTGAATTCACGGTGACTGGCTGGGTTAGCGCAGGGAATCCCGAAAGTGGGCGTATCGGACTCTTTGGGCAGAATGACGTCGTAGAGTTTGGCTTTCAGGGTGGTGATATCCATATCTATACCTCCGGGGGCGGCGAAGCCCGCACGGCATGGACAGCTCCAAACCTTACGTGGCATCACATAGCTGCAGTTGGTAATGGGACAAACCTGAAGGTCTATGTTGATGGTGTCCTGGTAGTAAGCGGCGGTACTGTCACTGACAGCTATGGAAGTTCCTCGTCCGGATTTAATATTGGTGGCGGTGGTGTCTGGGATGCTGCTGGTAACTGGCTCGAGGGTCAGATTGACGATGTCCGCGTTTACGACAAGGAGCTGACGGCGGACGAGGTTAAGGAGACAATGAGAGGTGACCCGCTCGTTGCCTGGGATCCAAGTCCGGTCAACGGCTCAACGCCGGATATCGACTCGGTGTTGCCCCTTTCCTGGTCGCCGGGAGACAAAGCGTCGCAGCACGATGTGTACTTCGGCACGGACAAAGCCGCCGTGGAAGATGCCGATGCCTCCGACACAAGCGGTACATACAGAGGCAGCCAGAGTGATACCAGCTATACGCCGCCCGAGGGTGTCGAGTGGGGTTCTGGACCCTACTACTGGCGCATCGATGAGAACAATAACGACGGCACGGTCACCAAGGGCAGAGTCTGGACCTTTACAGTAGCCGATTTTGTCCTCGTTGACGATTTTGAGAGTTACAATGCCGGTGATAACCAGATATGGTACGCGTGGCACGATGGGCTTGGCTACGGTGCTCTGGGTACCGATCCTTACTTTGCCGGCAACGGCACAGGTGCGGCTGTGGGCGATGAAACCACTGCCTCTTATACTGAGGAGACTATTGTCAATAGTGGTGGACAGTCGATGCCGTTGTCCTACGACAACAATAAGCAGGGCTACTCGAAGTATTCGGAGGCAGAGCTGACGTTGACCGCCCCGCGTGACTGGACCAAAAACGAAGTCAAAGAATTGTCGCTGTGGTTCAGGGGCTACCCGGCATCCGTCGGCAGCTTCGTCGAAGGCCCGGTCGGTACCTACACGATGACCGGCTCCGGCTGGGATATCGAAGGTAACGCGGACGGGTTCCACTTTGCATATAAGACGCTCACCGGCGTCGGCTCTATTGTAGCGAAGATCGAGAGCGTGGAGAACACACACGTCTGGGCGAAGGCCGGCGTAATGATTCGCGAAACCCTCGAGCCTGGCTCTGTTCAAGCAATGACGGTCATAACACCTGAACAGGGTGTTTCCTTCCAGCGTCGTATCGTCACAGATGATGTCACCAGCAACACGACGACAGGTGGAATCGTTGCACCGTACTGGGTGAAATTGGAGCGTAGTATTTCCGGCCTCTTTACAGCGTCTCATTCAGCCAACGGATCCACCTGGACCGTGCAGGGCACAGAGACCATATCGATGGGCGCGAATGTCTATGTTGGCTTAGCCTTAACGAGCCATGATGCTGCTTTAACGTGTCAGGCCCTATTCACCAACGTTACGACTACCGGGACAGTCAGTCAGCAGTGGGCGAACCAGGATATCGGCATAACAAGCAACGCTGCCGAGCCGCTTTATGTGGCCGTGTCTAACAGTACCGGCACACCTGCGGTAGTGGTCCACGATGATCCGGCCGCAGCAACGATAGACACCTGGACCGAGTGGGTCATCCCGCTTCAGGCTCTTGCCGATCAGGGCATTGTTCTGACCAACGTTGACAGGATCGCAATTGGCCTGGGAACCCAGGGCAACATGACGGTACCCGGTCGTTCGGGCAAGATGTTCTTCGACGATATCCGGCTGTACAGGCAGAGAGATGCCGCTGAATAGTAAACGCAGATTTTATTAGTATACAAGAATTGAACAATACCGGGGCCTATATGGATTGATTCGATGTAGGCCCCGGCCGTTTTTCTAATGTGCTATAACGCTCGATATTCTGAAGACCGGCAGTAGCAACGCTATTGCAATTGTTCCAATAATCGTACCCATGATTGTTATCATTACCGGCTCTATCAGTGCCATAACGTTTCTTATAGAACCTTCGAGCTTTTTTTCGTAAAACACTGATACTTTATCGCAGACCTGACCGAGCTTGCCGCTTTTTTCCCCCGCTCGAAGCATCTGGATAATTCCCGGCGCAATTAATTCACTACCCGGCGAAATCAATATGGATTCCGACAACTGGTAACCGTCCCGGATCTTTTCATCTACCCCCGCCCAAAGCCGCTGAAAATAGTAATTCTGACATGAGCCCTGCATAACTTCTATCGAGTCAAGCAGGCTCACGCCCGTATTGACCATTGTCGCCATGATGCGCATACTGCGAGTTACCACAGTATCAACGAACATTGTTCCCAACACAGGCGTACGAATTTTGATGAAATCTATTACACGCCGTCCAGTCAAAGTCCCTGCCCAGTAATATAATCCCATTGCAGCAAAAATCGCCACTGTCAAGACACCGGTCATGATCCTGAAATTACCCAGGAGTTTGCTGAAACTAACTAATATTTGTGTGAGTTTTGGCAGCGCCGCTCCCCTTGATTCATAAATCCCCATAAATCTCGGTAATACAAAAAACATCAACGTGCCTGTCGCCGCTACAGCCATTAGCGCCATAATGAAAGGATATGTAAGAGCCCCTTTAATGCGTTTGCGGGTTTCGGATTCGAAGCTCAGATAACCGCTTAACACGTTGAGCATTTCTGCCATTCTGCCGGAAGCTTCCGAGGCCTTGACCATGCTGATAAACATCGTATTAAAAACTTTCGGATACCAGGCCAGCGACTTCGAAAAATTCTCGCCGCTCTTGACCTTTTCTTCAACATCCATAATTATCATTTTGAATGTCCCATGCTCAGCCTGTTCCGCTATAGCATCAAGAGCATCACTGAGCACGACACCGCTATCAAGCATAACCGACAACTGTGTCGTGAACAATATAAGCTCACTTTGTTTGACCTTAGCTCTATATAATTCCGAACTTGCCAGAGTCTCAGATTGTTGTGAAGCCCTGTTGTAATCCTTTGACATTTGTGAACCTGAACTACGCTCTGCCTCATCGAGGGTACCGAAACGGTCAACATTTTTCCCCTGTCTACGGTCTGCAGACGTTGACTTGCGGCCATTCCTTGAAAAATCAGACACTTCTGAAGATTTTGTTGCTGGAAAAGTCATAAATTCTTATCCCGCTTCGCAGAGCACACATTCAGCACTATCACGAGCATCAAAGTTCCACCTGGGTCGTTCTTAACACTTCCTCGATAGATATAATTCCCGCTTTTACCTTTTCAATTCCATCGGAATGCAAAGAAACCATTCCATTCTGAAGCCCCTTTTCTCTCAACTTTTTCAGGCTCGACCGATCATTAATCATCTCCATAATTTCCTCGTTCGGCACAAACAGCTCTTGAATGGCAATTCGGCCGGCATAACCGGTATTCCGGCACTTTTTACAACCTACGCCACGATAGAAATTCTCGATTTTTCCATAATCCTTTTCAACGACTTTCTTGATACTCGCAGGCGGTTCATACTCCGTCTTACAGTTCGGACAGATCTTCCGCACAAGTCGCTGGGCCAGAACCGCAATCAACGAAGCACTCAAAAGATAGGGAGCAACCCCTAAATCCAGCAAGCGCGTCACCGCTCCCGGGGCATCGTTCGTGTGCAAAGTAGACAGAACCAAATGGCCTGTGAGCGCCGCCTGCACTGCGATATTGGCTGTTGCTTCATCGCGAATCTCGCCGACCATTATGATATCAGGGTCCTGCCTTAATAGACTTCTCAGGGCTGTTGAAAATTGAAAGCCAGCGCCCTGGTTTACCTGAAATTGATTGATGCCGGCTATATTACACTCCACAGGGTCTTCCACTGTACAGATGTTAACCTCTTCATTGTTTAATTCGGACAGGGCTGCGTAAAGGGTGGTATTTTTACCCGAGCCGGTCGGACCCGTTACCAGAACTATACCGTTCGGAGATTGTATTACCTGCCTGAACAACTGGAGATTTTCGTAGACAAACCCGAGTGCCTCAAGGCTGAAAAGAACCTTCTGGGGATCGATTATTCTGATAACAACCTTTTCGCCGAAGTTGCCCGGCATTACTGATACACGCAAATCGATCGGCCTGCTTTCTACTAAAACATGGATACCGCCGTCCTGCGGCAGACGCCGCTGAGCAATGTCCAGCTCGGCCATAATCTTGACACGGGAAACAATTGCAGAATGCATCTGATAAGGCGGACACATCTTCTCATATAATCTGCCATCCACTCTATATCGAACTCTCAGCTTCTTATCATCAGACTCTATATGAATATCACTGGCATTTTCCCGCACAGCGTTATAAAGCAGATAATTGACCAGTTTCACAACCGGCGACTGTCCGGCTATTTCCTCGAGATTGCTAATATCCTGGGTGATATTTTCTATCAGCGCAAACTCTTCCAGCCCCTCTTCATCGATAATATCGTCAATGACAAAAACATTGGCGGCCGGCAAATATGTCTGCAATGTAGCCTTGATATCCTTGCTCGTCGAACATACTATCTGGACCTTACAGCCGCTTATACGCTCTATTTCGTCTATTAAAAATACATTTGTAGGCTCATTGACCGCTATAGTTAGTACATTATTAACCTTAAACAGCGGCAGGACGATGTATTCTTCGAGAAATTCTCTCGGCAATATTTCGATGACTTTCGGATCACATATCTTAGGGGTAACTTGCGCATACGGCACACCGTAGCCTTGAGCCAGTGCCGCGGCTATCTGGTTTTCCGTACAATAGCCCATCTCCACCAGAAGTTCACCGAGCAGCTTGCGATGGCCTTTGTCTTTCTGCTCAGCGAGAGCTTGTTCAATCTGCTCAGCAGTCACGATGCCACGCGCGAGCAATAGCTGCCCGAGCTGCATCTTATTTTCTACTGCTATCTGGCTCATATTTCGTATCTCGTGTCTTGCCGGACAAATCCAATCGTCCGAACATTTTGCTTATGCAAAACTTTTTACCGCCTCTGCGAGCTCCGAATAGTGGTCAAATTCGTTTTCAAGCTGAGTAATTTCCAGAATTCTTCTGCAGTTTTCATCAAGCCCCGCTAATCTAAGCTCCCGTTTGTTTTCGTTGCAGTAGTCGCGCGACCACAACAACTGTTCCAATCCCTGGCTATCGATAAATCCAACACCGCTCATATCAAAGACTATGCATGTCTTATGTTTAGCGATAATATTTGTGATCGTATTTTGAAACAATTCGGCAAAATCGCCATCCAGCTCGCCCTGCAATTCAACGACCGTAACATTGCTATAATCTTGTATTTTGACTTTCATCTGATTAGTGTCCCTACAGCGGCAGTGCCATATTCTTCAGAAGTATTGCTGCCTGAAATTTCGCTAAAACCATCCCTTATAATATCCCAGAGCTCACTGACATCACTATCGAGAAATATCCTGCCAATTTTTTCATCAAACTGCGTACCCAATCCCTTCTCTATTTCTGCCAGCGCTTGCTGTACAGTCATAGCATCTCGATAGGTTCGCTTTGATGTCATCGCATCAAAACTATCTGCCAGTCCGACAATTTTGCCGGTCAGAGGTATTTCCTCGCCAACCAAACCGCTGGGGTAACCCCTGCCATCGATCCGCTCATGGTGACACAATACGCCCGGCACAATCTCGCGCATCTGCTGTATTTCACGTAAAATACCCGCTCCTATCGACGGATGCTTTTTTATAAGACCGAATTCCTGCTCAGTCAGCTTGCCATTCTTCCGTAATACAGCTTCCTCAATTCCTATCTTTCCGATATCGTGCAGCAAGCCGGCCAAATAAACTTTGTGTATTTGTTCTTCTTCCAGAGGTTCCTGCTCGGAGAGACGTTCTGCGATCCACCGAGAAATAAATGCAACCCTTTCGGAATGGCCGTGGGTGTACGTATCTTTTGCGTCAATACTGCTTGTCAGTGCCTTAAGAGAACCGATGAATAATTCTTTAAGGTCTTTAAACAGCCTGCCATTCTCGATAAATACGGCACAACCGCCGGCCACTGAATTAAACAGTTTTACATCAGTGCTGTCGAAATCCTGTTTGCCGATTCTATTGATGGCAACCATAAATCCCATAATAGAGTTGCAGGTTTTATTTTTCCCCGCAAAATGAGATTCCGCTTTTTCTTTGCCGAATAAGGGTACTGCAATAATATTATTTACTCGGCTCGGCCAATCGTATCTGAAAGACGAATCTACTTCGCTGTCCAGCAGTGCTTCTTTACCGCTGTTTATATCATCTGTTAGCCGGCTATGCATAATAGCGGCCGCCTGTTCATCCATGTCAATCAAACCCGAACCGGCAGCTATGACCCAATGCCGTTCGTCATCCATGGCCTTTTCAAGCAGTATCGCGATACCTTCAACGGAAACAATTTCAGTCAAGCTGTCACAGGCCATTTGCAGGAAGTTGGAGTCTGCCTCAGTAACTTTCATATTTGTGCTGAGCCTGTGAAGCAGCACCAGCTCTTCGTATGTTTGCGCCAGTTCGGTACCGACCATTTCAATTTGTTTTTCGGCTTTTTCCTCGGCCTGGAATTTCTCCGCCAAAAGCCCAAGCATTTCTACAAAATACTCACTTTCCGTTTGAACCGGACTTATGTTATCTGTATTACATGACACATTCGGCGAAAGAGATGATGGTATATCACCCAAGTCAATCAATGCTGCAGCAACAGCTTCCCGGCGATTGCTACTGCCACGGGCTGATTTCAAAACAACAGCCAAGACAATACCACTATCGCCAAATCGCTGAACAGGCAATCCGACATCATTCGAACAGCTTTTAATACCACTTTGGTCTAAAGCTCGCCTGGTAAATTCAGCTAACTGCACCTTGCTGCTTTTGAATTTTTCGGCTTCACACAGCAAGACGACCTCACCCTTGGTATCACAAACCGCAAAATTGACGCCAAATCTGTTTAACCTGTTGCCAAATACCTCCAACTCGCATAACTGCGAGGTGGCTAAAGTGTTCCTTCCAGTATCTAACATATTATCCAGTCGATTACTGATTCATTCTTAGTCATCAATTATCCGTCACTAATTCTTTCTCATACAGAATGTCTTCGATGTTTCCTAACAGCTCCTTCGGGCTAAAAGGTTTACTCAGACATCCCGATATTTGCAAATTTTCCTGCTGCTCTTGAGGAATAGCAAAGCTTCTGGCAGTCAGCATAATCACAGGTATATCTTTCGTTTCCTCATGCTGTCTTAGCTTCTCCACGAGCTCCAGCCCTGTCATAACCGGCATTTGAAAATCCGTAACAATAATATTCGGCTTGTCTCTCAGCGCCAGATCAAAAGCTTCGGCGCCATTATCAGCCGAGATGACTTCATAACCATTATTACGAAGTTTAATAGCCACGACATGAACGATATGTATCTCGTCATCTACAATTAAAACTCTCTTGTCCGCCATTATCTTGCCTCCACCCAAAATTGACATACATCGTGCAGCGCTAATCGCACGATTATCGCGTTTCTCACAATTTCTACACTATTCCGGCTGATTGTCTTGTTGCCAAAGGCAGCTCAAAGCCAAAAGTGCTCCCTACACCAACCTTGCTCGTAACAAACACTCGGCCGCCGTGAACCGTTTCTACCATTTGTTTTACAAGATTCAGACCCAGGCCTGTTCCTTTCGCCTGCTTTTTGTTGGCGCCAACCCTGTAAAATTTGTCAAAGACATGTTCAATTTCATCTTCCGGGATCCCTACCCCCGTATCAGTGACAATTACCCGCGCCAAAGATGCAACCTCGTCAACTTCAGTTGCAATCCTGACTGTTCCTCCGGACCGTGTATATTTGACAGCATTACTCAGCAGATTAATAATTACCTGAGACATCATGTCCCTGTCTACATACACCTGGTCGAACACGATCGGCTTTTGCGCAATGATCTCGATATTCTTTTCTTCAGCACAGCCTTTTATCATCTGCAACTGTTCTTCTATGAGCATTGTTAAGCTGACCGGCTCCTTGTTCACTTTTATCAAGCCCGACTCAATACGCGAAGTATTCAGTATGTCTTCGATCAGCCGGCTCAACCGCATGGCTTGATTCTGAATCACTGAATAAAATTCTTGCCTTGTCTGCTCGTCATTCGCTTCGCCATCAACAAGCATTTCCGAATAGGCTGTGATAGAAGCAAGAGGAGTTTTTAGTTCGTGCGATACATGACTGACAAAATCATTTTTCATCTGCTGAATTTGCTTCTCACGAGTAACATCGTGCAGAACGGCCACAATCCCGCAAACCTGCCTGCTCTGATCATAAACACACGAAACAATGCAATCGAAATTTTTTTGATCTCCATCTTCTAAAAATTCAATTTCCCGCCTGGTTGCCTGGCTTTTACTTTTTCTGCTGTGACTTAAAAAACCTGCAAATTCACCGTGGTCCGCACCGATAAGTTCGGTGAGAGACCGGTGCTGCGAGTTCTTAAAATCAAACTTAAAAAGTCGCCCTGCCGCCTCGTTCGCCATTAAAAGCCTGTCGTATTCATCAAAAACGATGACAGCATCACGAATACTGTATATAATCGCCTCGGCGTTTTTTTCCCTTTTGTGAGATAATTGAATCTGAATCTGAAAATCCTTGATTTGCTTGTCGTACTCGGCAGTACGAGCGGCACTATCGTTGAAATGCTCGTTAACAGCTTTGCACAACTCGTCTACTTTTGTCTTTCTGAGGTAAGCGAAGAAGCCTTTGCCCATTCTGACAGCCTTTGCCTTGTCATGCTTAATAAGTGTGGCTATGGACGTGACCGCTCCGGCCAGTCTTAGCCAGGACCAGCCGAGCAAAATCACGCCCACAGCCACGAAAACGCTACATACCGCCACAACATAGCCGGCATGAAGCACACCCTCTTCCGTGCCAGAATTCTGCCCCACGGCAAGAGTCGCTATGAACATACAGCACGCCACTACCAACGTGACTATCAAATATAAGCTTCTTCCAAGTCTCAAAACAATAACTCCAGCCTTCTTCATGCTTTAGTCAATTTCCAATCGGTGCTCATCTTCTACGCCACTTGGGAGCTTCCTTTTGATCGACATCTTCCAGCATAATCCTTTCCAGCTTTTCAACTTCATCCGGGCTTGACTCAGCAAGGATTCTTTCCTTCAACCGTATCGCCTCAAGATATGTCGGGCGAAGTCGAAGTGCGGCACACAACTCTTTCATCGCGGATAAACTATCACCTTCCTTACGGCTTCTCACGGCTTTTGCATAGTGATCTTCCGCCATTTTCCTTCGGCTTATCGGATTCAAACCATCTTTTGCACCAGCTTGTTTGCGGCTTATATCGTCTGCTCGTGCTTGTCCATCAAGCTGGCTTGGCTCTGAAATAATATGCGGCGTAAGCATTATTATCACTTCCTCACGTTGAGTTCTGTCGGTAGTGCCTCTGAACGCAGCACCAATAAGTGGTAAATCTCCCAACAGCGGCACCTGACTGCGCGTGGTAGTTATGACATCCCTAAACAAACCACCGATAACAATTGTCTCGCCGTCTTTTACAAGGATGTTAGTCTTCAACTCGGTTGTAGTTTCCTGTGGAACTCCATCTGCATCGAGTTCGGCTGAACTGTCCTTGGGATAAATTTCCATACGGATATAGCCATCGTTTCCAATATAGGGTCTGAACACAAGCTGCGTACCGGTTTCGAGAAATTTGACTTCGCCTTCCGTAGCAACGCCGCCTTGTCCAATACTGGTGCTGCTTCGATAGCCAAGGTTCTGGCCTATCAATACCGAACCCTCCTGCTTATTTACGGCAAGAATCTTCGGAGTAGCAAGAACAGTAACATCAGTCACGGATTCCAACGCATTGATGAAGCCGAACATATCTCCACTTTGGACACCTATTCTAAGACCGGTTGTAATAGAGGCAAAACCGTAAGTCTCGATGGGTGCTCCAATATCCATATCAATTGCGGGGAAACCATCTACTTCATAGCCTCCCATAAAGTTCCAATCGACTCCAAGCTCCATGTCTTCATCGAGAAGAGCGCTCATAATAGTTGCCTCAACAAGAACCTGCTTGGGTCTGACATCAAGAAGCTTCAGCACTTCTTCAACCTGAGCAATTTTTTCAGGATAGTCGCAGATTACGATAGTATCATTCAGGGCCATGCTGTCACCCCCGCCTTTGGAGCTGGATCCAACTCCTCCGCCGGAACTGCCTCCGACTCCACCGGATATCGTCTTCTCCGCTGGACTGCTAACCTGGACTTGAGCGTCAGTGCTCAGCACTGGTGTAATAAGCTTTTGCGCCTCTTCTGCGGTGATATAGTACAATGTAAAAACCTTAACTATCTTGCGATCCGGATCTTCCTTGATCTTTTTGTATTCATCCTTGGTGTATACCTTGATCAACTTGCCCTCTTCTTCATATTTGAAGTTCTCGCCTAAAATCGCATCCATAGCATCTTCGAAGGTGACATTCTTAAGACTCCTGAACGCCAATACACCGTCTACATTCGGCGATGGCACAATGTTCTTGTCACAAAGACTGCCAAGCATTGCCAAAGCCTTGCGTACGCCAAAATCCTCCTCGACATCGAACTTGTCAATTATCTGTGGAGGCTGGGCGGCGGGCGCATTGGCGCCGGCGGCGGTTGTCGCTATGAGCGTCATCAACACAAAGCCCCACACAAACAAGCTTTTCCGTATTTTCGCCTTGTTATTTGTCACTTTTTCACAATACATAATTTTGCTCCTTTTCTCTTTCATCATACAACAATCAATTATCATTCATTGACACTCGCGTAAGTTTCAACGTCACTTCCGCTTCTCTACACTTTATGACCACCATGTTCTCTTTAATCTCAATCACTTCACATTCATACGTATCAACTCCATCACGGATGAGCACTTTATCGCCCACTGATATCACCTTATTGTTGATAAAAGCCCGGGGATTATTGCTCAACACTACTATCGCTTCCAGTTTCAGCTTCTCTGCAACTTTTCTGATTACTTCTTCATTACCATTTTTCGACACGATATTTACTTCTTCAATAACAGCTAAGTTTCGCCCTTTTTCACTATCAAAGTGCCGCCAGTCATCCGATGCAAAGAAGTCTCTGGTGATTACATCGTTACGACCTGCAACCTGCGGCAATACTATAAACGATAAATTTAATTCCTGATTCGACGAGCCTATCTCGTTCAATTGCTCCGTCATCGATGCTGCTTCAGCCGCCTCTGGCGCTTGCTTAGTGAGCACTCTGACCCACATAATGGCCATTACTGCAATCAAACATGATGCCGCTACGGCCTTTTTCTTTTCAGCCGCCAATGGTCCAAACAAACCTTTAACGAGCCCGCCATGATTTGTCACCTTCTGTCTCATCCGGAATTTTGCCTTCTTCTAATCCTTACCCGACTTTTGCTCTGTAATATATAACTGCCTTTGTCTCCATACTCACTTGGCCGTTATAACCGGTATCATTAAATAGCTTTACCTGCTCTATGCGAATTAACCGGTCTAATGTCTGCAACTGACGATAGAGCTTAAATATCTGTACCAATTTTCCCTTACAGTGCATACTAACCGGTATACAATTGAACTGATCTGCTTTAACTTCCTCACCGGGTGTGATCTCTTGTTCTTGTAAATTGTTCTCATTCATCAAATCGGCAATTCTGCCCAGAAATCCACCAAAGGTATTTTGCTCAGGTATGCTTGCCTCATAGTTTCCAAGCTTGGCCTGCATCTCCAGCAATTGCTCCTTCATCAAAGGCAGTTGCCTGCTATCCGCGGCACCTTTGGCAATCGCAAGTGATTGTGCAGTTTTGGCTTGCCTTATAGCTTTCATTTTCTTATGTGAAGGCAGATACCAAAACAGCATAAAAACGCACACAACCACCCCTGCCACAACACATATCGTTAATTGTTGTCGTTCCCTGAAAAACATCTTCGCCCTTCATCATTTACAGTTCACGATAATTTGCCAAATAGCAATTTATCTCAAACTCATTTACCTGAATCTTTCCTCGGGTTCCGGCCTTGCGAACAAGGTCTCTACTTTTTACAATCCCTTCCACAACATTTGTCTCCGTGCGAAATGAAGACGCTCTTTCTATCCCGATCTCTGCATCTCCTCGCGAATAAGACAGGACGACCTGGCAAAAATACGGTGAGTCTTCCAACTTACACATCAAAGCCGCCACATCGCGTGCATCCGCTGCAACACCAGCTATCACCACTTTAAATCGCACATTACCGAGCGGTAGTTCTTTATTTCTCTTCGAGCTGGCACGGACCGCCCTGACAACTGCTCCGGCACCTGGAGATGTTTTAGTCTGCTGCTGAATCACGAACTTTTCTGCGATAAACTCCATCTTTCTAAGAACTATCCTTTCATCAATTAAAAAACTCATCTCCGCTAAAACGCTTGCTACATTGATTTCGGAATCAATTTCTTCTATGAATTCGGCGTTTTTTCTTAACTCACGAATTTCATTTTCAAGCTCAGCCAATTTAACTGAAACTCCTTCTGCCTGGGTCTGATTCGTAGCCATTTGAGCAAACTGGGCTTTGGCTTGCGAAATCGAATGTGTGGTAATAAAACTCCACACCACCATCACAAGAAATACACCACCTATTGCGATGTATTGCGTGCGGTAACTGACCTGACGCCGCCTGCCGCTTTTATACCATTCTGGAAGAAAATCAATTTCCTTCATAACTCTCTCGTAACTCGTATGTCGCCTGCCGTTTGCCACTTTTGATTTTATCCCATCCCTTAAGACTAAGCCCCACAGCTACCGCCCACTCACAAAACAGACCTCGCATATCACTATTAAAATTCACATTTATTCTTCCACTTGTTAAATCGAAACCTCTTAACGGCTGGGCCAGTTCAATCTCAACCGCTAATCTGCGCCTCAGGATATTAAGTAAAATATCTTCGTATGCCCCACCGCCTGCAAAAACTGCCCGTTCAACACGCTTGCCTCTGAACGTTACGGTGTAATATCGAAGACACAATGATATTTCTCTTACAAGGTCCTCCGCAACCGCACTTACCGCATCGACCATTACTTGCCGGGTAGACATATCTATATTGTGCCAGTTCTCGGCAGGTGCCTGTTCGGCCAAGTCCGACTTCAGTGAGAAAAGGCCCGGATCCACCCGAAGCGCCTCTTGCAGCGTCTCGGCCTCACTAACATTGATACCCAATTTTGCTGCGATTTCATGAGTAAACTTTTGTCCGCCAATCTGAATCTGTTTGATAAAACTAATTTCTCCTCCCCGGCCAAACACAACGGTTGTAAAGCAGCTTCCGACATCGACAAAAACCGCTGTCCGATCCCTGTCCTCCTGACGTCTTAATGATCTCTCAAAGCTCCTGAATAACGCACATGGAATCGTATCTATCGCCACCGGCCTTAGCTCGGCTTCCTCAAGAGTTGCAATGTGATTTTTTATCGTTTCATTATCCGTAGCGAACAAAATCAACTCATTCTTGATCTCATCACCCTGTCGAACACTACCGGCAACCATATAATCCATCGAATCCTTATCGGGATCCAACCCGAACCGATGGGCAACTTCTCTTCTCAAAGCCTGCTCGATACCATACCTTTCAGCCTCAGCCAATCGCAGACTGGTGATTCTTAATTTGTCGCTTGGCAAACACGAAACAACGTTTCTCCCCTGAAAGCTGCTATTTGCAAACATTCGTTTTATTGCCGAAACAATAAAGCTTCTTCTTGCCTGCTCTTCACCGTTTATGCCGGCATCAATACGAGTTTCATCTGCTGCAATAACAGATATTTGCTCATCATCAATCACCAATTGAATCATCTTGATAGAGTTATGACCGATGTCCAACCCTATCGGCTGCTGACCTCGAATTTTTAAACCCCAGGATACCATTTACTTATTTCCCTCTTCAGCCCGCTCTTTATTATCGCCGCACAATACTGCCGTTCTTTTGCAAACAACAGCTTGAATCCACATAATTTCTACATTCATCTTTACTGAATTGAGATAAATCCTGTTACAGGCTCTACTGTAATTATTTTGGTGGTCCCGTCCGCCTGTAAGATAACAGTACCTCCGTCGATGGGACTGCCCAGGCATTCAAACGTAACTTTCTGAGCTGTATTGAAAACAACATTAATGATATCGACGCGGCTCAGCCTGCTGTCGTTTCGAAAATCTATTTCGTAATTAAATCCCTTCTTCACAGGATGTTGGATCACGTTACCGTTCAGATCGACGATCTTATAGCTGTCAGTGTTCTTGTCGAATTCCACTGAGAAGTTTTGTCCTCTGCTGATTGCCATACTTTTGGCGTACTCCAGATCGGCAGCGATCATATTTGCGGCAGACCGAATTTGTAAACTTGCCGCCGAACTCATCATTGGTATCGCCGCCAGCGCAGCTATCCCGATTATCACAACCACTATGATTATCTCTATCATAGTGAAACCACCGCTTATCCCTCGTAAACCGTCTCTGGTGTCCTCCTCGACACAGGGACAATGCAGCCTCGCTGTCTGATATGTTAAACCCGGCATTTTAACCAACCTCCTAATTCTGTGCCAATACATTATCACCCTCCTCCGTTCTCTTTTCGTCCTGTTTAAGATGCATCTTTACCCGACTAAACAACCAGCTTCACAGATCGATACACCTTTAGTGTTATCTGACCTCTTAAAACTTATATAACAGACATGTTTTTCCCTCACACATTCTGTCTTTTGGACGCTAAGAAAACGATATAAATGTCATTTCTCATACTTTCTACAGTCAAGACCAATAAAATTGGTACAATCGTCAAAACAGTACGACAGTAACCATCCCATATTTCGATATTTTGCCGCGTTCCAAAATGATGCTGTCATTCTTAACATATTCCGGTTTTTTCTTTTTTTTGCACTTAAAGGCCGATAAGCAACTTGTCTTTTAGGCTTGTTATGAGACCGCATAAGCCCCTTTTATTTTATTCTTTCGATACTTCGATAAAACGCGCCGCCCGCCGGTATCCATCTTTTTGAAGTACCGTCCTCTGACCAGGACTCAATCGACGCTATTGACGGGGCTGCGGTGATATTGACTATAACCTTATCCGAAGTTACACCACCGTTGGCGATAAACAAACCGCCGGTCACGTCAATACGCGGTGTAATTGTCAGGTTGGGATCGCTGGGATCGACCGTTATTGGCCCTCCAATTTGGGCAAGCCCTCGAATAACTAATGTCCCGCCGTCTTTCATCACCACTTGTCCGCCGACTAATAGAGCTGGAAAGTTTTGCTCGGCCGTGATGAAGTTTTCCCCACTTACTGTCAGGTTGCAGTCAACGACAAGCGTGCCGTTAATAGTCACATTACCCGGCATGTTCACGGCGGCGGCGCAGTAAAGAATTCTAGCAGGGTTTGCTTCGATAGGCTCGAAGGGCATCGGAATATCGGGACCGGCAATCTGTTGTGCTGAATATTGTGTCGAGCCGATATAATACGTCGTCGCAATTGCAAGGCCCGGCCAAGCCACGCCAGCCTCGGCAACAGGCTTTTTCTGTCCTTCAGGGTCTATTCCGTTCATCGTGGTCGCGAACACATCGCCGTTGATATCGCCGTTATTTGTCAACGTGTTCTTGCAATAGACGTCCCCGTTGATGGTCATTTGCGGCCACACTGTGGTGTCCGAACCGGCCCAGTAAGCAATGCACGGATCAAGCCGAAGCTCGGCGCGCAAGCGGCTCAGGACAATTTTTTCTGTCCCTTCCAGCCGGTAGGAATTGCAGTCTATGATATAATTGCAGGGATCGTTTGCGTCACGATCCACCCTGACCTCGTAAAAGTCGCTGCCGGAGGTCAGTTGAAGATTCGTATCGCCGTTCCAGTATTCGTCCGGGGAACTGACGTCCTGGGGATTCAGAATCAGGCCTCGGGCATGCTCCAAGCCGGACTCAGCAAGATAGTCCATCTGCGTACGCAATAGCATGTTCTGTCCACAAGCCAACTCAACATCGCTCCGCGAGACAAAGCCCAATGACAGAATCGTTATTGCCATAACGATAAACAGCACAACGAGCAGAGCGGCCCCCGGCCTGGCTTTTTTGTTACTCTTATTGTTCATATTAATCATCATCACTTACAATATTGCCGCCTGCGTCGAGCAGGTTTCCCGCCCAGCCACGAAGCGTGGCGCTTATCTGGCACTGACGAGCAATGCCGTTCTCAACAACGTCAAACGAAATACTCACGAGTCTGCTATTCGGTGGTGAATCCGGATCATCGAGATAAAACTCCACACTGCTGCATTGCGGTATTAGCGGCACATACTTAACGTCGTAGCCACTTGTCGAGAGCGTTTCAATGTCGCTCAAAGTCACCACCGAGGTATCGAATGAAGGAAATTCACAAAGCCTCAGATAGTTATTGCCCGTTCCTCGCTCGATATAAACCAGTTCATTTATATTGATTTTCCCGTCACCGTCATCAGCCCGCCAGACAGCCAGCTTACCCGCGGGTGTGCCACATACAAGCTTACAATGCCGAATCAGGTCCGAAATCCTCACAGTTGCGAAACGTATCTGTGCCTGCTGCTTACTCGTTTCGTTTGTGACATCATTTACCGTGTCCAGGGCGTAAGCCAACGTCACCACTGCCGTCGTCACGATGCTGGTAACAATCAAAGCTACTATCAGCTCGACCAGTGTAAACCCGTTTTCGTATCTCGCTTTTCTCATTCACTTACAAGCCGACTAATGGCCGCCATTTCTTTGCCGTTATAATCCACCTTTACCGTAATGCGAATAAACTCGCACTTCGCCGGTTCACTCTCCTCCGGCTGCGGCGGCACGTACGTATAGTCACATTCCACCTTCCTGCTGAAATTAGCATACATTGGATCAGTAAACACTGCTCCGGTCGCATCCTTCACCTGACCCTGTTCCTCCATGTAGCCGTGATAATCGTCAATGTTGTCAAGATCTCCCGCATCCGGCCCCGGACTGAAGTCATAGCCGCTGCCGTTAGGGTCATGAAACGGCAGTCTTAGGATCTCCTCCATCAAGTCGCTTGCCAACCGGGCGGCTAAAGTCCTGTGAATACCCTCGGCCCGCACTGCCGCCCCGCTTATAAAGGGAAGCAGCACACTCGCTGCCGCTATACCCAGCACAACTACGGCCATCATCGCCTCAGCAAGAGTAAAGCCTCGCTTGCTTGTGCAGTAATGAGTTCGGTAGTTAGTAGTCATAGTATGGTTTTCCGCGGTCGTCAGTTCCTCCGCAATCAGTTCTGACCTCAGACGTAGATGCCTTATATATCCAGCCGTGGCTGCCGTCGCCGTTCGCCGGGAAAGCGTCACCGTCGCCAAGCACCTGAACCGTGCTTTTGTGATTGAGCGGATTGACCGGTATCCTCATCAGGTAAGGCCCGCGTTCAAAGCCCGGCGTCCCTACGGGAGCTGTCTGACCGTTCGGGTCACTCGACATCGTGATTTGCTCGATGAAAGCCTGCTCGGTGGGCGCCTGGGTAGTGTCCCCATCCGGATAGCCGGGCGGAACTTCCAAATGCTGAGCCGTGTAAATCAGAACATACCTTCGCAGCATGTTCAGATCATGGGCAATGGCGCTTTCTCTGGCGGATATAGCACTGCCCGAGACCATTGGAAGGACAACCAACGCAAGTATGGCAAGCAGTACAACCACGATCAGAATTTCAACAAGCGTGAAGGCTTTTTCTTTTCCCATTACATCACCTATACTTTCCGTTACTCCGATGTTTCCCCTCATTAAAAAGGCTGACCCGCTTTCGGTAATTACCTCAGCAAGGTCAGCCTGTTTATCCTCATCCTATGATATTCGAAAACCTGAGACCGACTTTACCGGGAGGTATCCACGGCATACTCAGTCCCGTTAGATACCTAAAGATCCTTATGAAGTTCAGTGTCGGCATAGAAAGCGCCGGTGTCCGTTCTGAAGTACCAGCCATAGTCGTTTCCACCAGGTGTGCCAGTCCCTGGTTCAATCGTGTTCTTGTCGTTGAACTGGTTCGTCGGGACTTTCTGCAGATAAGGACCATAACCATTCGGGTCAGTCTGATCTGTATCCACACCGTTAATGTCCGTGTAACTGATCAGAGCATTTAAGAAACCCGACGTGCCAGTGTGAGTACCGCCAATTGCGACATTGCTCTGGCCCGGCAGCGCATCGTTATGCTGAATCTTGTACAGCTCGATCTGCGAACGCACCGATTGAAGGTCCGTGCACAGACTTGACATCTTGGCTTCGCTGCTGGCCTCTGTAAATTGAGGAATAACAATAGCAGCCAGAATACCAAGAATGACCACGACGATAAGAATTTCCACTAATGTAAAACCGCTGTTTTTAGCTTTCATTTTTTGCCCCTTTTAAGAAAAGTAGTTAGTAGACTTATTTGATAAAACCTCTTTGATAAAACCTCAACATCCAATATGCTCGCTCCTTCCACGACACATGGTATCGACCTAATCGATACACAACTTAACTGCGTCTAAAACTTCTTTTTGTCGTAAATCCTCCCGAAATAAAGAAATTTGAACCATTAGCTGCATCAATTACTTCAATAATTCACTCAATCCATTCAATAACATCGGAACTACAATGTTCTACGTCCGAGAATCGCTTTATGCCGCTAATAAAGAATGCCGCATAAGCATCCAAGGAAAATATAAGAAATAAAATTCCCCGTGCCAAATCAAGGGATGTTCCAGTGCCGTTTCTAAAAAGTAATTGTCTCATTTTGTCATTCCCGCACCTGCTTTCGCAGGTGTAAACTTGTCCCCGCGGAAGCGGGGAGCGGGAATCCATTGTTGTGTTTATGGATTCCGGCGCAAGGCCGGAATGACAGAATAGTCAAAGTTATACTATTTTAATGGAAACGACACTATCTCCAGCGAATCAGATGTAACAGCCGAATATTCAATAATTGATATATAGGGGTGTATTTTTGACGTGTATTGCTCGTTTGGTTTCGCCGGCGTGCTCAAGCTCTATCCGAATGTAATCCATAGTCTGCAGAACCGATTCAACCTTATCGGCCCACTCAATCAAAACCACCGACTGCGGATAACAGAAATCGTCGAAGCCTAACATCTCAAATTCCGACACGGAATCCAACCGGTAGGCATCGATATGGTAGATATCCAGCCTGCCCGTATACTCATTGACTATAACAAATGTAGGGCTATTAACGTGTTTATGGTCTGTAGCACCAACTCCGGCTGCAATCCCCTTGATCAGGTGCGTCTTGCCGCTACCCAACGGCCCGCAGACAGCCACAACCTCACCGCCTTTGAGTTGTGAGCCAAGATTTCGACCGAACTCAATGGTTTCATCCGGGGAATTCAAAATAGTAGTAAAATCCATGCTCACGGGCTAATCATCATTTATCAATAATCAATAATCATTTTCCTAATTGGGCCGGATAGTAATAACCCATCGTCTGAGCAGTGATTCCCAGGCGGTATTGATGGTCCTGCATAAGACAAACACGCCGGCCGGCTGTCGGCACGGTTGTGCTGTATATGCGAAGCTCCCCTTTGAGGCTTGTAATCACCTCTTCCCGGTAGTCACCGAGACAATCAACGACGGCAATGACCCTGCCTTGAATCTGCTGCATCGCTTCGCCGCCCCAATCACGAATCGCCCCGGATACAATCACTTCCTTCTGCGGATCGGCATCCCACCATAGGGCACGCGGATTCAGGGCGCCGGTTTCCGTAAACTCAATCAGCTTACCCTTGGCGCTATAAAGCCATCGCTGCTTCAAATCTCTCTCGCCGGCAAAGACTTCCATACCGGGTGAATCTGCAAGAACGTCGGCGGCCATTCCCTGGCCGTGAACGTGACGGGTGGGTTCTTTGTGCGCCCAGAGTTTGCGGCCGGTCTTCGCGTCCACCACGCAAATTGCATCGGTCTTCTGTCGCGGCTCGATTCCGTAGAAAATCTCCAGACCCGGATTGTCCGGATCGATATCGGCGACATAGAAGACATCAGGATGTCCCATCTCCAGCGTCCAGAGACCTTTGCCGTTATCGTCCAACACTGCCGCCCCGATGACCAGTTCATCCCTGCCGTCCTCGTCAACATCGGCACTAATCAATCCGTGACCG
>Ga0307379_10003569_pt1 | contig 22527 bp, 17 predicted proteins | sample UN2MG_FD_202237 | JGI IMG/M metagenome (GOLD analysis project Ga0307379, IMG submission 202237) | Soil microbial communities from Risofladan, Vaasa, Finland - UN-2 | ecosystem: Environmental > Terrestrial > Soil > Coastal area > Acid sulfate soil | place: Finland: Risofladan, Vaasa | collected... | reverse complement strand
CAAGAAGAGCTGAAACATAAGAAAAAGGAGGAGCTGGATAGACATATTCAAAATATTATCGATTCTAATTATCAGATCATTAAATACAGAAGCAGGAAGGCTAAGGAAGTTCCATTTCACAGGGCTTACGCAGCAGAGTCCAGCATTAAATTGCTGAGCGACGCAGCAAAGAGCTCAGGACATTTCAACTTTATACCTGACGATGATGGATCAATGAGACGGATACCTCTGGTTATCAAATATCAGGATAGGCTTTTCCCCCATATTTCTCTAATAATTTTAAAAGAATATTTAGGTTCTCCAAATATTGCCCTCACGATAGCAGATTATGGAATGGAAGAAATTAAATTGGGAGATCTAATCATACCTACCAATGAACTGGGTGATATGCTCGTAAATTTTTATGGTCCTGCCAGGACTTTTCCTCAATATTCTATAACAGATATCATCCATGAGAGGATTGATCCTGAAAATTTTAAAGATAAAATCGTATTGGTAGGCTCTACTGCTGTTGGAATCCAGGATATAAGAGTAACCCCCTTTGATAAAGCCTTTCCTGGGGTAGAGATGCATGCAAATGTTATCGATAACATCCTCCATAAAAAATTTATTCTCAGGCCTAATTGGATTGGAATGTTTGAAATATTTATCGTGCTTCTACTGGGTATAATCCTAAGCTTATTACTGCCAAGATTTAAGGCAATCCACGGTTTAGCGTTTGTTATCTTTCTCATTGTTTCATATTTTTTTGTTGATCGGTATATTTTCACAAATAAGGGGTTATGGCTCAATCTTGTCTACCCCATATTTAATATAATGATTGTCTATTCTGGCATTACGATATTCAGGTATATGACTGAGGAGAGGGAAAAGAAGTTTATTAGAGCAGCCTTTGGACAGTACTTGTCACCAAAGGTTATTGAGCAACTCACGGAAAATCCTGAGCTATTGAAACTTGGTGGAGAGAAAAGAATTTTAACCGCTCTTTTTTCTGACGTGGCTGGATTCTCTACTATCTCTGAAAACTTGAAGCCGGAGGAATTAGTAGAGCTGTTAAATGATTATCTGACCGAGATGACAGAAATTATATTAAGATACGAAGGAACTCTGGATAAATATGAAGGGGATGCCATCATTGCCTTTTTTGGTGCTCCCATAAGCATGGATGACCATGCAAAAAGGGCATGTTTGGTGGCCATAGAGATGCAAAAACGCCTCAATATGCTTAGAGATAAGTGGAAAAAAGAAGGAAGACCTCAAATATTCTGTAGGATTGGCCTCAATACAGGACCAATGGTGGTTGGAAACATGGGTTCAAAAAACAGGATGGATTATACAATCATGGGAGATGCTGTAAATCTCGGCTCACGATTGGAAGGTGTTAATAAGGACTACAATACCTCAATCATCATAAGTGAAGATACCTTCAAGTCTGTTAAAGATAATATAGAGGCAAGAGAGCTTGATATTATAAGGGTGAAAGGAAGGGTTGAACCTGTAAAAATCTATGAGCTCATCGATAAAAAGGGAGAAATTGATAGTAAAAGAGCAGAAATTTTAAAAATTTTTCAAGATGGGCTTTTGAAATACAGGGAAAGAAATTGGGAAGATGCGCTGATTGATTTTAAGAAGGCTGTAGAGCTGGATAAAAATGATGGTCCTTCAAAGGTCTATGTTGAGCGGTGTGAGAATTTTATTAAAAATCCTCCTCCTGATAATTGGGATGGAGTCTTTGGTATGGAGATAGAGATAGCCGATTAACCAATCTAAATTTGTCTCTTATAGCTATCTACTTATTCTTTTTTCGATTAGGCTTATAGGTAGGAACGATTTCCTTGAGAGTGCTGATTATAGAAGAAGTGTCTTGGTTTTGAGCAAAGTTTTTTAAGTCTTCAATCTTTCTTGACAAATGATTTTTTGAAAAGCCCTCTTTGATATTGGCTTTAAATATCTTTGGATGATCTGTGAATTCAATTCCTTCCTCTGGGCTTAGAAGCTCTTCAAAAAACTTCTCTCCAGCCCGTGCACCGGTATAAACAATAGGAATATCCTTCTCAGGTTCTAAACCAGAAAGCCTTATCAGTTCACAGGCTACATCATATATCCTTATAGGCTCTCCCATATCGAGCACAAAAACCTCCCCTCCCCTTCCCATAGCCCCGGCCTGCAAGACTAAAAGAACTGCCTCAGGTATTGTCATAAAATAGCGTTTCATTTTAGGATGAGTGATTGTTACCGGCCCGCCACGCTTGATCTGTTCCTGAAAGAGAGGGATGACACTTCCGCGACTTCCCAATACATTTCCAAAACGAACAGCCATAAACTGAGTCGTTTGTTTGCAATTAATATTTTTTAAGACCATCTCGGCCACTCTTTTGCTGGCACCCATAATACTTGTGGGGTTGACAACTTTATCTGTAGAGATAAAAATGAACTTCTCCACACCATGTTTTAAAGAAAACTCACCAAGGATCTTCGTTCCCAGGATGTTTACCCTAACAGCCTCTTCAGGAAAATCCTCAATAATAGGGACATGTTTGTACGCAGCTGCATGGAATACTATCTGGGGCGAAAAATTACTGAAAATAGAACCGATTTTTTGATTATCTACAATATCGCCAAGGATAGGATGAATAGAAAGGTTTGGATGACGTTCTCTTATCTCTCGATTAATTTGAAAAAGGGCTGTTTCATCTAAATCAAGAAGGATAAGATTTTGAGGACTGAACTGTGAAATCTGTCTTGATAGCTCTGAACCAATAGAGCCCGCTGCGCCTGTCACAAGTATGCTTTTTTCCTTCAAGCTCGTTTCTATTTGAGCGTAATCAATCTGTATAGGTTCCCGACCCAGCAGATCTTCCAGATCAATCTTTTTGATATCCATGATGCTGATATTTTTGGATAAAATCTGCTTGGTGCCTGGAATAATATTAATCTCGTTTACACCGGCTCTGTGAAGAAAAGAAACAATATCTCTGATCTCCTTTGACGGGGCTGACGGCATAGCAATGACAGCTAATTTTATACCTAACTTTCGCACAATTTTTGGGATATCCGCTCTTTTTCCCATTACCTCAACGCCGTGGATAGAAGTATTTTCTTTCATTGAATCATCATCTATAAAAGCTACGGGCTGATATGGAGAATCTTTCGTTCTAATCATATCCCGGACAAGCTGCTCCCCGGTATTCGCAGCCCCAATAATTAAGGTTCTCTTCTGCCCAACAATGGGGTATTTTTTCGCCTGTAGATAAACACGCTTTAAAATCCTTAGTCCTCCAATCAGAAGTAATGAAAAGGCATAATCGATTAAAAATATAGAGCGAGGAAAACCCTGAAAAGGCACCTCGTAGGAAAGAATCATGAAGGATGCAAGAAGCACAACTGAACTAAAAGTCAAAGCCTTAAACACCCTTGTTAGCTCATAGAGTCCTACATAGGACCAGGTAAACTTATAAATTTGATAAAAGTAAAAGACCAGAATCTTAATTCCCACAAATAAAGAAATACAGCCATAAAACTGAACTAAATAACGATTTGGAATTTCTCCTTCAAAGCGAAGATAAAATGCAAGATAAAGGGCAAGGCTAAGAAGTAAGGCGTCCATGATTAAAAAGAACAGAGTTCTTTTCAGAAACGTCTTCTTGAAAAGGCTTTTAATGAAAAAATTTAAATAAGTAGCAGTCATCTTATCTTACCAGTTTTAAAAAAATCATCCTTCATATTACTTATATCGGAATAATAGGTTAATAATATAACAGGTATGAAAAAAATTTAAAAAGGGGGTTAAAGGGTCATTTTAAATATTTAGTATGTTTTCCTGAAAAGTTTTTAAATATGATTGATATTTAGAAATGTGTTAATAAACTTTATAATTATTTCTCTCTTAAAATAACACATAGATAAATGGAGCTACTGCTGAGCCTTCAGTTAAGATAATAAGTGCACCAAAAAGTATTAAAATAATAACTATTGGTGCTAACCACCACTTTTTTCGAACCCTCAAGAACTCCCAGAATTCTTTTATAATAGATAATTTTGACATCCCTATATCCTTAGAAGTTTATATCAAAACTGCTTTTCATACTCACTGCTATCGAATTTCCTTTTGTCTCTATAATTCCAATAACTCTTCTTTGATTTGTCAATCTTCAAGTCAAGAAACTGTTTGTTGAATAATCTTGATATAAAGCCGATTGGTGTGAACACCAGATAAAACAAAACACTCAAAATCACTCTCGTCATAAACCAACCGATTATAATTGCAATCGTCATCCATATCTTCTGAATTGGTAGCAGGACACGAGGAATAAATAAGCCAAGAAGAATGAAACCTATCCCTAATAAGAGAAGATAGAGATAAGCACCTTTCCCAAACCAAAAGAACAACCCTCCTAAAACAAAGAAGATAATTCCAAGGGTCAAGCCAAAATTTCTTAAGTCCCTCTTTGAGCTTTTGATATTTTTTATCTCATCCAGTAACATATTGTTTCCTTAATCTAAAACAAATTCCTTTTGCCAATCAAGGTCTTTTTCTAATGGCTTTTGTTTGGTCTTATCCAGCAAGTAATTCCCCATAATGAGATAATCCATATTCGTCCTCATAAAGCATCGATAAGCATCTTCTGGAGTACAGACGATTGGCTCACCCCTTACATTAAACGAAGTATTGATGATAACAGCACAGCCATGATCCCTTTCAAACTGTGATATCATCTCATAATAGAGGGGATTGGTTCCTTTGTCTACTGTCTGGATCCTTGCTGAATAGTCAATATGCGTTATCGCAGGAACATCAGAACGGGCAACATTCAACTTGTCTATTCCAAAGAGATTTTTCTCTTTATCTGTCATCTCTTTTTGACGTTCCTTTTTTACCTGTGCCACGAGAAGCATGTAAGGGCTTTTTCTGTCAATTTCAAAGTAATCAGAAACCTTTTCTTCCAAAACTGAGGGAGCAAAGGGACGGAAGCTCTCGCGAAACTTGATTTTGAGATTCATAGTCTCCTGCATTTTTGAAGACCGGGCATCGCCTATGATAGACCTGCTACCTAATGCCCTTGGCCCAAATTCCACTCTCCCCTGAAACCATCCAATGACCTTTTCAGAAGCAATTAAATCAGCAACTCTCTTTGGTATCTCTTCTGTTTCAATCTCTTTAAATGGAATATCGTTCTCTCTGAGAAACTCACTGATCTCACCATTATTAAATTCAGGTCCAAGATAGGAACCCTTCATACAATCGCTCTTGCTATCTACAGTTCGTTCCTTCCCTAAATACTGATACCAGGCAAAGAGAGCAGCACCCACAGCTCCACCAGCATCTCCTGCTGCTGGTTGAATCCAGATATCATCATAGAGACCCTCGCGTAAGAGCTTCCCATTTGCAACACAATTCAGAGCAACCCCACCTGCAAGACATAAATATCTTTGCTCTGTTTCTTTCTGGATATGCCTTCCCATTTTTAGCATTACCTCTTCAGTAACATCCTGAACCGAGCGCGCCAGATCCATATCTTTTTGTGTAAGTCTGGATTCAGGTTTTCTGGGTGGTCCTCCAAAAAGCTTATGAAATTTCTTGCTTGTCATAGTCAGTCCTGCACTGTAATTAAAATAATCCATGTTCATTTTGAACGAACCATCTTCTTTTAAATCCATTATCTCTGTTAGAATCAAGTCTTTGTATCTTGGCTCTCCATAGGGAGCAAGCCCCATAACCTTATATTCAGCTGAATTGACCTTAAAGCCTATATAGTATGTAAAAGCCGAGTATAAAAGACCTATAGAATGAGGAAACTTTATATCAGCAATAATATGAACATGATTATCTTTTCCTATTCCATAGCTTGTCGTTGTCCACTCACCCACACCGTCCATGGTCAAAAAAGCAGCTTCTTTATATGGTGAAGGAAAGAATGCCGAAGCAGCGTGGGACTCGTGGTGTTCAGGAAAAATAATCTTCCCTTCATATCCAAGTTCCTTTTTAATCAGATCTTTCAGCCAGAGCTTCTGCTTAATCCAGAGAGGCATCGCTTTAATAAAAGAATTGATGCCTTTTGGAGCGTATTGAAGGTACGTCTCTAAAATTCTCTCGAACTTCAGGAAAGGCTTATCATAAAACGCCACGTAATCTAAATCATCTCCTGTCAAGCCGCTACTTTGCATGCAGTAGTTAATGGAGTTTTTTGGAAAAGAATAATCGTGTTTCTTACGAGTAAAGCGCTCTTCCTGGACAGCACTGATTATCTCGCCATCCTTAACAAGGCATGCAGCACTGTCATGATAATAAGCAGATATGCCTAAAATATACATTATTTAACCTATTTTCAGTTGTTAAAATACTAATAATTATAGTCTTAAAATATTTTTATATCAAATTGTATTTATCTCTATCTTCTAGATTTTAGTAAATAATCCTGTAAAATTTTAATTAAATTCTGACACACATATTCAACCTGCTCTTCTTTCATATTTCCAAAGAAGGGGAGCAGAAGACAGGTCTTACCAGCAGCTTCAGTATTTGGAAAGCTGCCATTTTGATAACCAAATCTTTCAACATAAAATGGCTGAAGATGGAGAGGCATGAAATATGTTCTTGAAGGAATACCCTTTTCTTCCAATTTTTTTATCACCCACTCCTGATCTATTTTAGGGTCGAGACGGACAACATACACAAACCAGGACATCCTTGTAGTTGTTTGAACAATATAAGGAATTTTCAAGTCTTCTACATCTTTGAGCCGTTCGTTGTACCATGATGCAACTCTTTCTCGTTTGCTCAGTAATTCTTCAATACGGCTTAATTGTACAAGGCCTAAAGCTGCGCTCATTTCATCAAGGCGATAATTGTATCCCAGACGAATGTGATTAAATTTTGTTCTTAAATTATCACGACCCTGATTACGCAAGGATCGAAAGATATCGGCCCTCTCCCTCTTGTTTGTAATAATCATCCCCCCTTCGCCAGTGGTCATTTGTTTGTTTGGGTAGAACCCAAAAACTCCAGCATCCCCTAATATTCCTGCTTTCTTGCCTTTGTATTCTGCACCTATAGCCTCGCACGCATCCTCAATTACTGAAAGTTGATATTTTCGAGCAATTTTAATAAGAGGACCCATATCTGCTGGCTGACCAAAGACATGAACTGGTATTATAGCCTTTAATTTCCCGTTACTATTTTTACGAAAAGCGGGGGGAAGCCATTTTTTAGCTTTAGTACCATCCTGCATAATGTCATCACAAGCTTCAGCTACAAGGTCTGGATCAATGTTTAAAGTCTGCGGGTCAATATCCACAAATATGGGAACAGCCTGTTCATAAAGAATCGCATTAGACGAGGCAATAAAGCTAAATGGGGTGGTGATGACCAGGTCTTTATTACCAATACCAGTTGCTATGACTGTAAGATGAAGACCGCTTGTTCCGCTATTTACAGCTACAGCGTGCGGTAATCCTATGTATTTTGCAAATCTATCTTCAAATTCCTGAAGCTTTGGTCCAAAACTCAAATTTGGAGTTTTCAAAACTTCAGTAATGGACTTAATTTCTTCTTCAGTAATGTCTGGGCCTGATAAAGGGATTTGCATAGATTCTAGCTAAAAAATAAATTTTTTGTATTTTTCAATATTAAAGTTAGATCACAAGCAAAATAGCAAGTAAAGAGAATATTCCTCCCAAGCAATAATTTAAAAAAAGCGTCTTCTTCTGCGAATATCCCCTACTCATCATTTGATCATATATATGGCCTCTATCACCGATGAAGAAAGGATTTTTTTTTCGAGCTCTCCTAATTATAGCATAAGAGGTGTCCATAACAGGCAACCCCATGACGAGGATAGGTGCAAGAAACCATTTTAGACTATATGCATGCGAAGTCAGGATTATCATAAGTGTGGCCAATAAAAACCCTAAAAAGTAGCTTCCATTATTTCCCATGAAGATGGAAGCAGGAGGAAAATTATAAGGAAGAAAACCTAAAATAGCTCCTAAGATAGCTAAAGATAAGAATATTCCCAAAATATTATTCTGAATAACTGAAAGACCTAAAAATCCTGCTGAAGCAATAGCAGCAGTTCCTGCTGCAAGTCCATCCATACCGTCTAAAAGATTTATGGCATTACTACCACCTATTATATAAAATATAGTTAAAACAAAGCTTGCTATTAAAAAAGGAAATATTCCTATCTTTATTCCAGCAAAAAAAATCACTATTCCTGCTAAAACCTGTCCAAAAAGACGATACCGACGTCTTAAGAGCTTTAAATCGTCAGCTATTCCCAAAAATAAAACTATGAATCCACCTACAAGGATTCCCCAAAACCTGATATCCCATATATCAAAAATTAAAAGAACAATAATCATCACTAGAAAAAAGCCCAAAAATATAGCTATTCCTCCACCTAAGGGAATATCATTCTTGTGAATTTTCAATTCTCCAGGCTTATCTAGTAGTCCGTATCTCTTGCTCATAATCTTTGCAATAGGAGTCAGACAAAGGACAGCTAAAAGAGGAAAAAAGAATATAAACAAATATAAATTATTTGTAATCATCACGAACGTAGGCTTTAATACTACCGAAGTCTTTTACAATTTTATAGCCAAAATCTTCGTTCTCTAAACGCCTATAATATTCATATGATTTCATATACCTTTCTGGGCCAGCGACAAAGAAATCGGCTCTTTCTTTACTTTTAAACCTATTCTTTATTGCATCATTTACTATCACAATATCAGGTTGGACTTGCTCAAGTATTTCAATTGTTGGCCTAAACACTCTCTCAACTTTACTAAATGATGGCGGAATATAGGTGTAGGCATCGTATAAAATTCTTGTTGAAGGTCGATAATTGTTTTCTAACCAGTGTCCAGCAAAAACTCGGATGCTTTTCTCCATACGCGTGCTCATTTCTTGTCTAAATGACAAATTATGCGCAAGAAAACCGGGAATCAACATTCCTAACAATACACAAATCATAGTTACACCAACTATGAAGTTATATGGAGAACGTATTCTTTCTCTGCACCATTGAAATGTACTACTGATCGTCTTTGCTCCTAACATTATAATTGGTGGAATAATTGGTATTAAATATCTATCCATAAGAAAACTAACGCGCAAGCAAAGAAAAGCAAGATAGATAATAATAAACATCATGAGCACAAAATCTGCACTAAGAAACCTTGACCATTCTCTTTTTAAAGCTGCAAAAACCAGGGGAATTAAGCTCAAACCTGATAGGATAATTAGTATTAAACCAATATCTGAAATTAATAGTTTCAGCCACTCAACTGTCATATTGTTTGTTTGAACGAACCAAAAACCAGATTTAAATACACTGTCAATACAAAACAATCCCTTTAAAAAGTCCAAGCCTAATAGAGAACCAGGTGAAGCAACGAGAAAGGATAAAGAAAAGATTACAAAAGAGATGAAAACCATTATTACCGCTATTCCAAACTGTGATTTTTTCTTGAGCCACTGCCAAATATATCCAACCAGAGCCAATATACTTATAAAAAAGCCAAATAAAATTCCAATAATCCTTGTTTTCTCGACGAATCGCACTTGCGCTACTGAAAGTATTCCTTCTGAATCTATATAACGTGCAACAAATTCTGGAGTGAACACAATACACAAAATAACCATAAGACTACCACCAACCAACAAAAGACCTCTAATTGCTTGCAATAATTTAGGGATGTAATTGCGTATTAAATCCTCTTGAACTATAATTGATCTTAGAAACAAAAGTATCCAAATAATTGGCAAAAGAAATACTCCCCCAAACTTAGTGGCAAATGCCAAGCCTGCACACACCGATGCACCAATTACCCACCTGATAAGAGGAAGCTCTACATATAAACAACAGAAGTATAAGCCAAGGAGAAATAAGAAGCATTGCAACATGTCAGGACCAGAGCTTGAGGCATACTGAATGATTATATGAGAAACTGTAGCTAATAACAGAAAAACCAGCCAAGCACAAAGTTGTCCAAAGAAACGCTTTGCAAGTAAAAAGCTGAGCATAATTATCAAAGCCCAACTGAACAATGACGTTAATCGCTGAGCGATAATTATAGCTTGATCTCCTATTTGAATAAATCCATTAACTAGAAACAATGGTAAAAGCGTGATGTTGTAATACAAATGTCCGTACGTTGTAAATCTTATTAAAGGAAAAGGCTTAGATAAAGCATCACTAACCAATATGATGTTGCGTCCTTCATCCACGTTAAAAGTTGAAACCAAACGTTCACTTTCATAGACAGACCACACACTACCCCATGCAAACCACAGGCACCAACATGCAGTTAACAAAAACATAATCAGGATTCCACTCTTTTGAATATCTTTTTCTAACATTGACGCGAAAACTTAATATTCTAAATTCTTTTAGCTTTGAAGATTATATGGCCGCTGAATTGAAGCTTAATACACTCTAAAGTTTTTTTATCAATTTTTTTAATGCGACCGTAAAAATGTATTATACGATTTAATAGACTCCCCTTTGGAGACCAGATAATTTTATTTATTAGATTTGATAAAAAATTTGGTAAGAGATTCCGAAAGATGCGTGCACAAATAAGTGAAAAACAATCAATCCCCGCTTTAATTCTTTCTAATTTAAATCCTGCTATCTCCATTGTCTTTTCAAGGCCATATGGCGTTATGCTTCGAAATGAATTACTGTGGTAAGGTTCTAAGTGTGAAGTGCTACCAATAAATTTACCTTGTATTTTCAAGACTCTTGCTAATTCCCCAAAAACAGTTTTTAAATTTAGAACATGCTCAAAAACCTGTAAACTAAAAATCAAATCAAAACTCTGATTTTTAAATGGTAGTATTTGACCATCAAATACTACGCTCTTGCCAATAACTTTTTTCATACTATCAAGCTCAGGAGAACTTATTAAATCAACACCAAACCACTTTCCGCCGGATTTGTTTATAGCTTCCCTATGCCTTCCATCACCACAGCCAAAATCGAGAACTTTTAATCCTCTTTTAATCTTTAACTTTTTTAATAACAAAGTTAGAGCGTCCGCCTGAATACTATCCTCTTGATCTACTAAATGCTGAAACTTTTTTACAATATCTATCTCATCAATATTCATAGATATTTAACCTCAGTAATCCACTTTTAAACCTTAGCTTCTTGTAGGCTGCCATTTTCCTGATTTTTCTCCGCTAATAAACCTAAACACTCCCACAAGCGCTGCGAAATTGACCAGGCAAAAGGAAAAAGGAATTCCCAAGATGCGTGGTGATTTACTTTTTTTCTGCCACAAAAAACCACCAAAAGCCAGCGTGTAAAAAGAAATTTGAAAAATAAAAGTTAAAAGATAGAAAGGCTGCTCTAAAAGTGAGAGATTAATAATAAAAATAACTATCAGAAAATAAGGTACCAACCAGCGTAAAAGCTTATGTGAAATAAGCCCCCATGCATATGAAGGATAACGAAAGGGGTTCAATATCTCACGGCAAAGAAAAAGCCCTCTAAGGTCTTTACTTATGATCCTGACTTTAGAGCGGAACATATCAGTTGAACTAATCTGGTCCATGATTGTCTCTGTAACTGCTTCAGGTTCAAAAATCACCTTGAATCCGTTAATTACCGTTTTTAATGGCAGAACAAAATCTTCTCCTACATTTGGGTCTAGAGACTGAAAAAGATTTTGACGGATTGCCATGATTCCACTGCCCATTGCAAAATTTCCAACTTCGCTTTCTTTCTCTCTTAAAAACAATTCATACCGCCAGTATAAACCTTCCCCTTCTCTAACCGAGGTATCATTTTCATTAGTATAGGTTATCTCACCAACTACACAACCCACATTCTCATTAGAAAAATTATTTATTAACTTCTTGACCACATCTTTTTTTAGCATTACATCTGCGTCGCTAAATAAAAGGATTTCTCCATTTGATTCGTCCACTGCTCTGTTCTGAGCTGTGCTTTTACCTTGATTTTTTTTCAAAGCAACTAGCTTCACCCTATTTTCAGAAAATGCTTTAACTATTTCATTAGTGCTATCCGTGGAACCATCAGAAACAACTATAATTTCTAAGTTATCTTTTGGATACTCCAACTCAAAAGTATTTTTTATCTTCTGAGCAATAACTTTCTCTTCATTGAAGGCAGCTATGATAAGGGAAATTGTTGGGGTTATCTCAGCTTTCTTCACTTTTGGCGCAGGACAAAGTTTATTCAGGATAAGAAGCAACAGTGGATAGCCGAAGTAAACATAAAGCACTATTATCACTATAATCCAGAAAAGACTTTCGTAAAGAAAATACATAGTTATTTTAAAAAATAAATATGCACTTCATAGGGCTTAAAGCTGTCCGTTAAACGGCTCTCACTTAACTTCAAATATCTGTCTTCTAAAACTACCTTCACGCTTTCGCTAACACGTTTGTTAAATTTATAGGTTGCTTTTACAGAGCGGTTGAGACCATTAACCACTATGAGATAAGTTCCCTCTTTTATCAGAGGATTCCCTTTACTAACTCGTCGGACTGTCCAAAATGGAGAAGCTTTACCATCAACAAGATCTGAAACTACGCTTACAACATCCTTAACCTCATTCGATACTAAAAGAGGATAAATCGCTTTCAATTCCTTTACAATGTTCTTGAGACCCTCCCAGTGGCGAGAAGAATATTTAATATAATACTGACAATTGGGACAACCATATGCATAATAAAAAATACCGCGAACCCCCTGTGTTACTGCCAAGTAAGTCATGGCTTTCATTTCTTCGAAAGTAGGTTCGCGCTCCCATCCCCAACCTCTATACTTTTCATTCTGATAGCCAAAAGCCTGTAATACTGCCCACACTGGTTTTTTATTATTTACAGCATTTCTGGCCAAATTTACATATTGTGCCACAATAGTAACAGGCCTTTTTGGGACTGGATATGGATTGCATATCAAGATATCCGAGGCCTCAGCATAATTATCAAAACTCTTGGGATTGGATATAACCATAGATGTAGGATGAATTGGATCTATCTCATGAATTAATTCTATTTCTTTTTTTAGTTTTTGGGGAGAGATATTATGTGGATCCGGTTCATCTCTTAAGTACCAAGCTAATATGGTTGATGAACTTTTAAAATCTTTTAGTGTATTTTTGACATCATCTATATTTATTTTATCTTTCGCCTCTTTTATTTCAAATCCAGGATAAACTAATGTCTTTAAACCTACCTTCTCCGCGGTTCTTATATATGATCTTAAGTAATTATGTCCCCATTTATAGCTTTGAACAGAATTAAAACCAGCTGATTTTATCTCTTTAAATATTTCTTCAAATTCAGAATAATTAGTTACACCAAATATCCCGATGGGAAAAAAACGTTGGCTATTAATTATCAGAAAATTATCAAAATCGAAATATTTTTGAGGTTTTTCAATTTCTCCATAACTCCTTTCAGATGATATAGCCAAAATAAAGATAAATATAACAAAGCAAAACTTTGTAAGAAAAGCTTTCAATTTTTAAGTATAAAAATATTTTTAACTAAATTAGATAACATACTCTTGTTTTCAGATATTTTCTTTTTCAAAATCCATAGGTCTTCGAATCTTAGATATGACCCATCGATATTTTCCGCTTTTTGTGCGTGGGATGTCTTCAACAAATTCAAGTTGTATTTTCATTTCATCTCCAAGGCATTTTTGTAAACCTTCAAGTAAAATCTTAGAATCGTTATTAGAATATTTCTCACTCTTTACAATTTTCACTTTTAAGCTTCTAACATCATCTTGGATAATTTGAGATTTTTTTATGTTGACCATAGGCTTGAAAGGGAAAGTAAGAAGACTGCCAGAAATATAACGACCATCAGGCAAAAGGATTTGATCCTCAGCTTTAGTGGTTATAGGTGACAACATTGGAAATTCTCGACCGCATTCACATTTATTATTTAGGATTTTTGAAATATCTCCTGTATCATATCTGATTAATGGCATGCTAAAATTCTCAAGGCCTGTTGATATTACTCTTCCTTCAGTACCAATACACAAATTATTTCCTTTCTCATCGACTATCTCTGTAATCCCGTATTCCATATTTAAATGTAATCCAATATGCTTTTCACATTCAGTGGCCATAACCACTCGTTCTGAAAGACCATATACATCAAATATTTTGCAACTAAAAACATTTTCAATAGTATCTCTTTGTATAGAGTAGAGAGTTTCTGCTGAAGTAAAAACGGCTTTAAGTTTATAGCTTATATGCCTTTCTTGCATAAATTTGGCTAATACGTATATAGCTGAAGGGTATGCTTCAATTGCTTGTGGAGAAAAATCAAATAACTTGTCAATAAAATAAGGAAGATAGGACTCACTCAGATGATAGCTTGAAAAAAATAACTGTCTATCCCATTTATTATACATCCAAAATGGTGGTCTATTTCTGTTTAAATCAACGATTATTGGTCCATGCATAGTAATACGTTTGTCTTCATAATTGAAACCTGCCCAGTGCCAGTGTCTCCACAAATAGGCCCGAGTTATCGGATATATCATCTTATCCCAATAAAAAAACAGTGGAGAACCTGTGGTTCCGCTAGTATTGGTCAGTCTCATCTCACCCCTTCTAAAATTTTTTGCAGTTAATCTAGAGAGGTTGTTTTTAACATCTTCTCTTGTAAGAATAGGAATTTTATGTAGATCCTTAACAGTTTTAACATCAGTTGGTTTCAAACGTCTTGTTCTGAAAACGTCATAATAATAAGGTACATTGTCGTAACAATGTTTTATAATCCTTTGAAGTTTTTCCTCTTGTAGTTGCTCCAATTCCAAATAAGAGTAACATTGACTTTTTTCGAGCTCTTTCAATCTTTCTTTAAAAATTCTATGATATTTTAATTTCGTTAGATTATATGCATAGATATTGAACAGTATCTTTTTTAAAAATAAAGGTGATTTTAGATAAATATTATTTTTATTAATTATCAAACCGCTTTCCCAAAAATGTATTCTTTCAGGTCTTTTTGCTATCAGAAGTCAGAATATCTAATGCATCGTGCAATAACTTGCGTCTTTTTTATTGGGAATTGACTATACAAAGTTATTGTTAATTATTCTTTTCAAACCCTTACGCCAATCTATTTTACTTTCCCATCCAAAATCTTTTTTTATCTTATTGGAACTGTGAATAACGCTTTTACTGTATGAACGAAATTTATAAAGTAAATGAGTATTCTTTTTCAGAACCTTCGATATAACTTTATCCAAAATCCAAAATGTTATAGTGAACAAAAATTTAGGTACAGGAATTATAATAAAATTATCATTTGTATTATTTTTATAGAAATTAAGAATATCTTTTTGTGTTGGACTGTTGTCATCTACTACATTATATATACCTTTTAAAGATTTATTACTCTCACCAACAAGGACTAAAGCATCTACAAGATTTTCAATGTATATTAATGGCAAACTACGTCTACCAAAACCAAAGAGAAGTAGAAATTTTCTCCCTAATCTAAATCCCACGTCCTGTGTAATTATTTCTTTGCCTGTTCCATAAACTAAACCAGGTCTTAAAATAAAAATTGATAAATCATTACAACTCATTTCTTCACGTACTAATGCTTCAGCTTGAAGTTTTGCATTGGTATAGCAACCTCGCTTCTTTGGTAAAGTTTCAAGTTGGAAACTTTCATCAATAGTCTTATTATTTGGATATTTGCTTGAATGTAAAACACTAAGCGTGCTTGTATATACCAATTTTTTAACACCCAATAATTTTGCAGCTTTCAAAACATTTTTTGTTCCCGTAACTGTTGTGTCTAAATGATAATTCCAATTACCTGAAGTAGCAGCTGCTAAGTGGTATATAGTTTTTATACCTTCTACGGCTCTGCAAACATTTTCATAGTTATGGATATCCCCATGAACCAGCTCTACCTTGTTATTGAAGATATTATCTGTTTGGCTAGGCAAGCGATGAGCAAATACTCTTACAGAATTATTATTTTCAAGCAACCTTTTTACTAGCTTACGTCCAATGAAGCCTGTACCACCTGTAACTAAGATTTGTGGCTTATGATAATCATTAAATTTCATTGAATAGGGAAGCTTCTTAGGCTTTGTCTTAGCATTTGGAAATATCTGATTAATCAAAGATACAACTAATTTACCTTGTTGAGCTGATACAGGAGATTCATCATTGTTTAGAATAGCTTGATAGAATGTTTTGACAATAGCATCAAGACCTGAATATGAATCCAGTCTGCCAGTTATGGATTTGAAAACATTATTTAAGCTATTTGAAATTTGCTTAGCTCCCTCGAAAACCTTGCCACTTATTCTTTGTATTGGATCAGGTAAGTAACCCTGTTTATTTATTGTTGTCAAAAAGTTCCTCAAATCAACCTTTACAATGCCTTTCTCGCATTCAAAAGTATATTGATGTTGTAAAGGAAATAGATTTAGTGACATATGCAAAAATGCAGAGCCTTTATCTGATGAGAAATGGCACGTAAGATCAGTTATGGAGTCTGTGGTATCCCTTTGCTGACAGGAGCTTTCTAAAACCAGATTTGGTAAGAAGGTAATGAATATGCTTAATGGGTGTGGAAGCAAGTCAAAAAAAGCTCCACCGGGAAGATCACTAACCCATCGAACTGCTAACCCTTTTTGGATTCGTTTCAGAACATCGTCACTTATTACTGCTGAAATATGAAGTATTCTGCCCAAAGCATTAGTATTCAATAATTCTTTTAATCTTAATATATGCGGGCTATAAACTAAACTATGATCTACACAGACTTTGGCTTTATTTCTCCGGGAAACGTCAACTATCTCTTCAGCTTCTGCTACACTAAGGCACATGGGTTTTTCAATCAAAACATGACAACCATTTTCTATGCAGGTAATCGCAAGATTTTTGTGTGTACTTGGCGATGTGAGAATATGTGCTATAGTTGGTTTAAATTCATCCAGCATAATGTTAACATCATCATAAGCTGCTTGAATTTCTGAATGTTCAGAAAAATCTTTCAATCGAACTTGATCACAATCGCAGATAGCAATTTGTTCTCTAGGTATATGCCTAAGGACATAGGGAAGGTGTATCCTCGCCACGTTACCACATCCGATAATTGCAACCTTAAAATCACTCATAATAAGAAAATAAAGTTTAATTCAAAATATGGTTTATTATATCTTTAATCGTTTTTACTCTTTTTTCTATCGGGAATTCTTTGATAATTCGTTTTCGCGCTGTTTTACCCTTAGGATTTGAAATAGCCAGCTTAATTCCATGGGCAATGCCTTCAATATTATCTGTTGATACATAATAACCTTCCTCACCTACCACCTCTGGAATAGCACCATTCTCGGTAACAACAGGAGTGCACTCACAAAGCATTGCTTCGGCAATTGCACAACCAAAACCTTCATGACGTGATAACTGAATATAGACCTTTGATTTTTGAAAATAATTCAGTAGTTCTTTTCCAGAAACAAACCCTGGATATAAAACATTGGGTGGTGACTCCCTTTTCATGAAAGATTCAATTTCATTGTCTGCAAACCTACCGAGAATAATAAACTGCAATTTAGGTAAAAGTTTCGCTACTTTTAATACTTTATCTAAATCTTTAACTTCAAAATATTCTTTATTTATAGTTTCAGAAGTAGTGAGAACAATATTTTTTTTTATTTCATTTGGATAAAATTTCTCTATTTCAAAACCGTGATAACAGAGTCTAATATTTTTAGGTCTGTTGTTTTTTAAAATTCCTTTTAATTCATACTTTGATACTGTCAAAAGAATATCTGCGGCACCTGCAACATATTTTGCTGCAATTCTGTGGCTCAGCCTATAGTAGACACCTATAGCCTTACAATTCGGATATAAATCACAGAGCACCATAGAACCACCTGTAATAACAATTACTTTTTTTTTAAATATTTTACTAAGTAACACAACAAAAGCAGTCAGTTCATTTGCAAACCAAACTATGCTTAAATTTGTCCTGATAACTGATTTCGCAATAGGCCACAGAGAAAATACCCTACTGTAAGAATGGCTTTCGACAATAAAGCTTTTACACAATATATCTCTATCCCTTTTAATATATGAAGGAAAACCTCTCCCATAAATAAACGAAATTTTAGGTTTAAAATCTCTTGCTATCATTACAGATTCAACTCTTAACTATGATTAAATTTATTTTTGAATGTTTCCCTTAATAACCGTACCTTGACCTCCGTCCTTGCTTCAATTGAGTTTTCGCGAGCAACAGCAATTCGTCGTTCAATCACATTGGATTCAACTGTTTTCAATGCCTTCTTTATAGGCATAATTAGAAACTGGTAAAAGCAAGTCTGCTTTTCTTGCTACATATCTTGGGAACCAGCGTTTAATCGACTGAGTGCATAAGCTACGATAGCGTGTCCACCCCCAAAAGAAAAACGGCAAACCTCTCCTCCGCTTACAACCACAACAGACTTTTTTCTTAATATCTGGGAGAAAAGCGCAGCATAGAATGCATGGAGCTTGCCAAACCAAGAAAAGGTCAGATCAGCCCATTTTACACATTGCCACAAAGTCGGCAATTGCTTTATAACTTGGTACCATCCATGCTTTAATCCTAGAAAATCAAACGCTCTCACATCATGAACTTCTGAGAGTATATCATAATCAGTCCAGCATGAACGAAAAGTATTTTCATGTAGGTTCCGTTTCCAAAAGTTGCCTCATAGCCTGAAACACTCTCTTTCCTACTGCTTCCCAACTGTAAAACTTCTTCTTTTCCTGCGCAAAAATATAACCATTTCTACCGTAATTTTCTCTCAAATTTGGAGAGTTTAATAGTTTATTTATCGCTTTTGCAAGTTCTTTTGGATTAGCAGGAGAAACCAGTAAACCGTGTACCTCATTCTGAATTAATTCTGGTATCGCTCCAACATTCGTTGCAACAATCGGCAAGCCAAAAGACATTGCCTCCAGTATTACTATTCCGAAGCTCTCTACTAATGAGGGAAGCACAAATATGTTTGCATGTTGATAGAATTTCACCAGCAAATTTTTATCTCTTATGTGGCTATGAAAAATAACCCGATCTTTTAAAGATAGTTCTTTTACAATGTGCGTCAAACGAGTGAAATACTTAGGGTCGCCTTCCATATTGCCTACAATATCTATTTTTACTTTTTTATCAGAAATCATCGGAATCGCCTTTAATAAAAACTCAATCCCTTTAATCTCAACGCACTGTCCTACAAATAAAATACGTTTGTGAACTTTTTTATCTTTATTTAATCTCGATTTCGTTGAATGATTTGGTAATAATTTCTCATAGCCACAATAAACAACTTTAATTTGATTTAAATCTATCCCAAGCGATAATACCTGTTGTTTAATGAAGTTACTATTAGTCAGGATCAGAGAAGCCTGTCGCAGAAAAAATCGCACTATTTTCTGATCTATCCACTTAGCCCACCACTTTTTCAAAATACTATGATAAAAGAGTGCTGATTGCACCAGTACAACCATCTTTAATTCTCCTATAGTAAGACGAACCAAGATGTTAAATAGCCATAAGCGGGGATGGAGGTAAAAATCTTCAAAAAAGACAACATTAGATAGTTTGCCTAAATGTCTTATTTTATTAAAAAAGCGTAGATTCGATAGCAAACAATTAATTACTAAACCTAGACCGTCTCGACTTTTATTGGAGTGTTCAATGTAAATTGGTTCTATCGTCACATTTTTGAGTTTTAGATAATTGCAGACCTCAACAAGATATCTTTCACCGCCAGTATAAGATTTATCAGGTAGAAATATCACAACACGGCTATAATTTTTTTGATTCGCAGGAATAGTCATTAAATGTTCTTAATTCTTTTTAAATCTGAAGGATTCTCTCAACTCGAACAGACCAAGAATTTTCTCGTGCTATGTCTTGTCTTTTCTTCACCATAGCAGATGAATTGTTATTTATTGAACGTTCCACCCCAGAAATAAAATCCTCAGCCGTTTTAACGATTTCAATCAAGCTACTATAAACTTCTACGTCTGCTGTTGGTGTGGATATCACTGGCTTACCCGCTGCAAAGTAAAGAAATATCTTTTGGCTATTGCGAGTATTGTTGCATCTCTCTGGTCGATAAAATTGGAAACAGACGTCTGAAAGATATAAATATGATGGTAACTGACAATAGGGTTTTCTTCCTATGCATAGTATATTTGGATGTCCAAAATTAGAAAGTCCGCCAACATAGCCACTGCCATGAAAGTAATGGGGGGGATAAAATGTCCGCAAGTGTTCTCGCTTTGGCCTTGGATTTACATAGATCAACCCACAGATACGACATTTTACATGATAACAATCAACCCCTTGGAAAGAGTAGAATCTTGGCAGAATGCGATAGTCGCCAGAACCACACAAGTCACAATGAACATACTCAATAAGTTTACTTTTCTCAGCAATTGGTTATAACAAAAAGTATTAGAATCCTTATTACCCACAATATCGACAACAAAAGAACCCTTTTCCCTTTGATTCAAATCTGCAATTGCCCGCAGTAAAACATCAACACCTTTATATGGCTCACATTGGCCAACAAATAGTATACGTTTAAATTTACCGCTAGGTTCAGACGTTACTGCAATATTATCTTTTTTGTCATTCAATTCCTCATAACTGCAATAGATTAAACGAGCTTTACTCTCATCAGCACCTCGTGAAATTACATGTCTTTTTATGAAATCGCTGTTAGAAAATATCAAGCTTGCCTGCAAAAAAAACACTTTTGACAATATGTTATCAATCCAACTAAAAAAAGGATTTTTTAACAACGGATGGTTAGTAAAAACATTTTGAACCAGAACAACAGTATTAAGTTTGCCATTAAATAAACGAATTAATACATTGAATAACAATAAACGTGGGCGAAAGTATACATCCTCTAAAAAGATTATTTCATTCAAATGTTTAATATCGCGAACGCGAGAAAATAACCAGAGGTTACAGATTAATATTTCAAAAAACAGTCCAAGCCTACGATACCTTTGAGGAAAGTCATCAAGGTATATAGGAACGATAGAGACCTTTTTTCTTTTTAAATAAGAGAAAACTTTAGCTAAGTACAGCTGACCTCCAGTATGAATCTCACGATACATGAAAATAATAATATAATATTTTTTCAAAAATGTATCTCTCCCTTTTTACTGGTAATTATCTTCAATGAGTCTGATAGCCATTCTTGCTTTAGAATCCCAAGATTCTGTGCAAGCAATTTCAAGTCCTTTCTTTACCCTTCTTGAGCCTTTCTCCCCGATCGATCGCTTTATCGCAGTACAAAACGAATCAGGTTCATCTGCCAACTCGATAATTTCTTTAAACTTTGTTACCTCTCTTATTGGTGTAGAAACAATAGGCAATTCAGCTGCCATAAACTGATATAGTTTATCAGGATTCACACTATGCATAAACTCATTAACCTTATAAGGCATAATTGCCACATCAAAGCCTTTCAAATAGGCAGGGAGTAAATAATAATTTTTCCATCCCAATAAATGAACATTAGGATACCGTTTTAGTTCATCAACTTTTTTTTGAACACCTCTTTCAATTTGTCCCACGAAAACAAAAGACCAATCTGGACTCCGTGCAATTATCTCTTGAAGTAAATTATAATCATACCAATCAGAAATGTTTCCCATGAATCCAATAATCGGCTTAGAAATCTCTTTAATTTCTGGAGCTATTTTATAATCCGGTTTTACGACCTTTTGGAATAACTCGAAATCGACGGCGTTGGAGAAAAAATAAGTATGCGAATTATATGAAGTAAGACGTTCATATAGAGTCTTTGAAGTTGCTAAAATAAGGTTGCTTTTTTGTGCCATTTTTTTCTCTAACCCTTCAATATGCTTGTCGCTTCTAGATCGTCCTAAAAGTGTAAAATCGTCATAGCAATGATAAATGATAAATTCTTCACCTACAAGTCCTTGATAGTAGAGATGAAAAGGGTGACTAAACCAAGCTACTCGAGTTTTTGAATGTTCAAATTCAAGAGACTCTATGACTTTATTCAAAGATTTACGAAGTATATTTCTTAAAATCCTCATCGCTACTTTTGTTTTCTCAGCCAAAACCAAATTGAATGGAACAATTGGTGTATAGGTCCAAAGATTATCCATCAATTTATTACAAACTGGTTTTCTAAGATAATTCCAAAACCTGTGAGGCTGTAACCAAGGAGTGGTTGCAAGCGAAACGTAGTGAGTAACAATAAGTATCTTTCCGACATTTTTCATCTCTTCAGCAAGCGCATATAATAACGGCATAAGAGAAACATTTGCCGGACCAGATGTATCGGATGCTTCGAAATTTCCGAATAAAATTAAATCAAAGGGTCTTTTCATTATCACCGCTCTCTAGAATATTTAGGTAAACGTTCTCCGTTTTCGTTATATTCTGTTTGTTATTAAATAGTAGTTCCACTCGTTTTCTACCCATTCTTCCCATTTTTTCAGCCATCGTTTTATTAG
>Ga0307379_10003567_pt1 | contig 22532 bp, 22 predicted proteins | sample UN2MG_FD_202237 | JGI IMG/M metagenome (GOLD analysis project Ga0307379, IMG submission 202237) | Soil microbial communities from Risofladan, Vaasa, Finland - UN-2 | ecosystem: Environmental > Terrestrial > Soil > Coastal area > Acid sulfate soil | place: Finland: Risofladan, Vaasa | collected... | reverse complement strand
GATTCCTCGATTCCAATGGATCCAGCGGTCGTTCAGAAAGACGAAAAAGGCTGTAGAGTCAGTCAGATCTTCACCGCTGCGGATGTCCGATACGGTGTAACGGACTTCGAGGGGCAGGGGCGGAGTCTGCTCCAGCCGGATCTCGATGCATTGCCCCGAGGAGCTATCGAGATGTTGCTTCTGCAGGGAACGGGAGCCGAGGAAGAAGGACTCCCAGTGCAGCTGACCCTCCAGATTCACCTTCAGCCTGTATCTGCCTGTCTCCAGGTACAGCCGTTCCGACTCCAGAATGTAGCTGTCCTCCTGCTCGGCACTCTGTTTGGCCCGAAAGTGGAAGGTCGCATCCTCGACGCGTACCAGCTCTCCCTCCGCTTCCCGGTACAGCACCGCGGCGATATAGATGTCCTCCGGATCTTTGTAAGAAGCCGGAATCCGAGCGGAAGCAACCAGGGATCCGTATCGATCGGGTTGAAGAAGTTCGTAGTGATATCCCTTCAGGTACAGGTAGTACCCGCCTGCGGTAAGTATTGCGCCCAGGATCAGTGCAATAAGAACCCAGAACACCCAGGTACGCCTGGGTTTGTATATATCCCCGATCTCTCTGCCCTGGATCACCCGTTTGAGAGCCCTCTTGATCGAAGCGGGATCCCTGCGTTTGATCCTCCGCTCCAGACGGTGAATGATCTGACGCAGGTCCTGGAAACGACGACTCCGGTTTGGTTTCATGGATTTGGTGATGATTTTGCTTAAAGCCGGGGCGATCTTGGGATTGATCCGCTTCGGCGGTGTGTACTTTCCCTTGTGGATCAGGGCGATCGTTTCAGCGTTGAAGCTGCCGGGAAAGGGGGTCTTGCCGGTGAGCATCTCGTAGAGCACAACCCCCAGAGAGTAGATGTCGGCCCGCCTGTCCACGCTCTTGGCGTTGTCGATCTGCTCCGGGGGAATGTAGGACGGTGTTCCCAGGGTCATCCCGTCCCGGGTCAGACCCTCCTCGCTGTCCTCTAAAGAGGTGGCGATGCCGAAGTCGACCAGCTTGACCTCCCCCTGATTGGAGATGAGGATATTGCCGGGCTTCATGTCACGATGGATCACACCTTTTTCGTGGGCGTGCTGCAGAGCCTTGCACACCTCGTAGAAAATCAGGGCAGCCGCTTCGTTGGAGAGGTAGCGCTCCCGCTTGATCAGCTGCTCGAGGGATATCCCGTCGACGAACTCTTCAGCGATGTAGTAGGAGGAGCCCTCCTTGAAGTGGTCGTAGACCTGCACGATGTGATCGTGCTTGAAGTCCATCATGATGCGCGCTTCCCGCCTGAAGCGTTCGATAAACTGGGGACCGCCTCTTAAGGTCAGCTTCTTGAGCAGGACAAATCGGTTCAGGGTGGGATGTTTGGCCTTGTACACCGCCCCCATTCCGCCCTGGGCGATTTTGGAGACGATCGTGTATTTGCCTACTTTCCGAGTTGGTTTAGCTGGTTTCTTTATCATCGATCAGTTCTCGAAACGCCTGCCTATCCAATTCACGGATGTCTCGATCCAAGTCAATCGCCTCAGTTGCGGGCAGTACGGCCACGACGTACCGATCCGGATCGTGAATCTGCACGTAACGGCCGTCGGATCTCAAGTTGTAGCCTCCCCGCACGGGGCGATGTCCGCCGAAGTGGTACGCCGTTTCGGCAGCCTCCGGCTCCAGGTAGTGCTCCAGCATCTGTTGAACGCTTCCCGGCTCCGCCTCGTCGTTGTCCGTCCAGGTCAGACCGTACACCACCTGGGGCAGCCTGCGGTATTCGATAACCTCCTGTTCCGGTATGAACCAAGCCGGCTCGGCGTGGGAGGCCAGGAAGTTGCCGTCGACGGCCAGCAGGGGGAACTTCTTCTCCAGCGCGGCGTACGCGGTCAGGATCTCCTCGCCGTAGAAGTGATCCATGTAGATCTTGACCATGAGCCCTTCATTGGCAAATTTGAGAAAGGGAAAGTTACCCTCTCCCTGTTCGTTGGCAACGTTCTCGTGATTGCCTTTGAGGAAGTGAAAATGATTCGGGAACTGTCTCTTCAGCGCCATGACCATCTCCATGACTCCGAGGCTCTCCCTCATCTCATCATCCATATGGTTGTGCTTGCGGTAGCCGCCCTTGAACTCCTCCAGCGCCGCCTGCCAGCGCGGGGCTGCTCTGCCTTCGGCGTGAAAACCATCCCCAAGGCAGAGGATCTGCAGCCCGCCGGCGGCCATTCCGTCTACCGCCGGGCTGCCCTGCTCGTCCTCGAAGGCCAGCACGCTCAAGACCAACTCCATCCGGGCGTGCAGATCCGGCACCAGTATAGTGGGGATCTCAGGGTAGAGCCGGAGCAGCCCTCCGGGTAGACCTTCCCTGTCGCGGGGACGAATCTCTTCCGGTTCTTTGTCCAGCACCTCGGCGGTCGCCAGGGTTTCTTCGAGAAGCTCCTTCGGCTCCGGAGGCCGGCCCCGGCCGTAGATCCGCTTCAGGTTGTTGATGAGCTCGACTGTGCTTCCGGGTTCCAGTTTGATTTTACTCCAAATCGAGGTTCTTGTTTACCTCCACGAATCCTTCGGCAAGGATCATGGTCGCCTTGGTGATCTGTTCCTCCTGCTCTTCGGCCTCCAGATCCCCCGTGGTCACGGCGATCTTGAAGATCGGTGAAGAGCTCTGGATGGGTCCGGGGGAGAAGCTCACCGCCTCTCCAACACGCACGTCGCTGGATAGTTGAGAGTTTTCCTTGCTCGCCGTTTCCGGCACGTCCTGGCGCAGGCCGATGCTGGCGTACTGAACGGTACGCCCCCCTTCCCGGACCGGACCGATGTTCAAAAGAGATCCGGAATAGGTCATGGCCAGGCAGCCCTGCTCGTCGTATTGATCGAGCTCCTCAAGATCCTCCATATTCATCTCTACCAGCTGGTTTTCGAACAGCTCCTTTTTCTCCAGCCAGCCTTGGGCGATCGTCTCCACTGATTCCTCGGTGTCGGGCAGGCCCGAAGATTTTGTGATCTGCCGAATGTGATCCTGCACTTCTCCTGGAATTTGATCTAGATACTCACCCATGGGTTCCTCCTCGTTGCGGGTTTTCTCTTTCTAGTATAGCCCACCGGTGGAGAAAGGACAGCGTATAAAACATATTTTCCCTTGTTTCTTTGCAGGGATGGAGTACACTAGTCGTAGAAGGAGGATTTTTCATGGAGCCTGACAGCCTTCCGCCGGAGGTTTATCTTGAAATCTTGAGTGGTGACCGGGAGGGAGAGATGTTCCCCATCACCCGCAAGACCGTGACGCTCGGTCGGGATCCCCAGTGCGACCTCCATCTTCCCGATCCCTACATCTCCCGAAAGCACTGCCAGGTCGTATTCCGGGGCGACCACTTTACAGTGGTGGATCTGGGCAGCCTGAACAAGACGCGGGTCAAGGAGAAGGAGTATATCCAGAAAAACATGAAAGACGGCTACGTCCTGACCATCGGAAAGACTCAGTTGCGCTTTGTCTGGACGAGCGCCAAGGCCTGGCTGGCCGAGCACGGGATCGATGAAGCGGAGGAGGAAAGTGATGAGTGATGAGATTCGCGGGCTCTCGGCGACCGTCCGCTCCCATCTGAAAAAGATCACCAGCAGCTCGGGGCTCCCCGATACCGAAGAGTCCTTTCAGAAGATGGCTTCCGTATGGTTGGAAAAGAGAAGGCTGTTCGAAGAGCAGATCCGGGCGCTGGACATGGAAGAGATCGAATCCTTTGCCAGTGACGATCCGCGGGGAGCGTTGCTTCTGTCCTACTCCGGTTCCCTGATCAGCCTGGGCACGCTGTCCGCTGGCGGCAGGCGGGTGGAGTATGCCAGCATTTCTCTACGCGCCGATGTTCCCGACCTTGTGGTCATGGACAGGAGCGGGTTGGTCGGGGACATTCGGATCGACAGCGAGGCTCAGTTCTCGAGCGGTCAGGTCCGCAGCACCTCCAGCCTGTTGAAGATCGCCGTCTGTCCGGCAGAGGTCAGCCCGGAGGAGCAGGAGAAGCGTATCCGGGAGGCCACGATTTTTCTGACCAATGGTTTTGTCAAGATCAACAGGACGGTTCTGTCGCCGGGTCAGAGTCTGCCCGATCAGTTCAACAGCAAGGCGATCGTCACCTACTTGGCCAAGAAGAACGGGTTGACTCAGAAACAGGCTCGCCAGGTAATGACGGACTACTTGACAATGATTGAATCGGGAGTTTTGCTCGGGGAACGGGTTCCCTTGGGCAAGATCGGAAGATTGTACCTGAAAAAGCGTCCGCCTCGAAAAGCTCGGGTGGTGGTCAACCCGGCAACGGGCAACAAAATGACCATTCAGGCTCGGCCGGAAGAGGCTGCTCCCAAAATTTCCTTCAGCCGTTCCCTGAAAGGTAGGGCCCGCCAGGTCGATCTGGGATAGGCCGGGCAGCGACCTGTATGAACTGGCAAAACATTGTGGATAACTGGCGGGAGCTGCTGTTGAGCGGCGGGTTCCTTATCGGCGCGGTTGTTTTTGCCCTGCTGCTGCATCTCATCCTCTCGCTCATCACCAGAATATGGCTTCGCCGGAATGTCGAGAAAGGCAGCCTGATATTTCGCTCGGTGGTACACCACATCAAAGGCCCCATGCGTCTGGGATTGCCTCTGCTGGCAGTGGTCGTGGTTCTTCCCTTTGTCTCGCTCCCGGAGCATCTACTCGATCTGCTGCGCCACCTGGCAAGTATTCTCACTATCTTCACCATCTCCTGGATCGTGGTCCGCTCCGCCTCTGTTTTGGAGGACTATCTTTTCGACAAGTACAGAGTCGATGCCGAGGACAATCTAAAGGCCCGCAAGATCCACACCCAGATGGTTTATCTGAAACGGGTGTTCGCCATCCTCGTCGGTGTGATCGCCCTCGCCTTGATCTTGATGAACTTCGAGAAGGTCCGACAGTTGGGAACGACAATTCTGGCCTCTGCCGGCATTGTAGGCGTCGTTCTCGGATTCGCCTCCCAGCGCTCGATCGCCCTGTTGTTCGCCGGCTTTCAAGTCGCATTGACCCAGCCGATCCGTATAGACGATGTGGTGATCGTCGAAAACGAATGGGGAAGAATCGAGGAAATTAACCTGACCTACGTGGTAGTCCGCATCTGGGACAAGCGGAGGCTCATGGTTCCCATTTCCTACTTTATCGAGAAACCCTTTCAGAATTGGACCCGGGTTTCCGCCGACCTGTTGGGCACGGTATACCTGTACTGCGACTACAGCGTTCCAGTACGGGCGGTTCGGGAGGAGTTGCAGCGGATATTGGAGCAGTCCGATGATTGGGATGGACAGGTTTCCGGCGTTCAAGTGACCGACACTACGGAACAAACCATGGCTGTCCGTGCCCTGATGAGCGCAAGCGATGCTTCCCGTCTCTGGAATCTACGCTGCCAGGTGAGGGAGAAGCTAATAGATTTCATCCAGAGGGAGTTCCCCGAAAGTCTACCTCGTTTTCGGGCGGAGTTTAGTGAAAAGCAGGAGGATTCGTAAACGGGAATAGAAGCAGACAATCCTGTCAGCCTGGTCCTGGCAATCCCTTTGCAACACGTCCACGATATTCCTCTACACCCATTCGATCTCTTTCGTAGCTGAGAATTGCTATATTTTCTGCAACCCCACGCGATCTTTTTCTGTCGTTTTTTTCAACACACGTAGAAATTCGCGAAATTCTATTAAGAGGAGCGTTGCTTTGGCCAAAGGAAAGCCAGATATCGATCCGGAACGTTGTAAGGGCTGCGGCCTTTGTGTCGAAGCCTGTCCGGAGCACATACTCGAATTAGCGGAAACGTTCAACAGGCAGGGTCACCACTACGCGGTCTGCGTCAGTCCCGAACGTTGCACCGCCTGTATGTTTTGTGCCATTATCTGTCCGGACACGGCTATTGAGATTTGGCGTTTCGCCAAGGCAGGGTGAGGGGGTTTTTCGTGGCTGAACCACTGTTGATGCGAGGAAATGAAGCGATCTCCGAGGCGGCGATTATCGCCGGCTGCCGATACTATTTTGCCTACCCCATCACCCCTCAGAATGAAATCGCAGCCTACATGGCCAGGAGAATGCCGGAGGTCGGCGGGACCTTTCTCCAGGCCGAGAGTGAGATAGCTTCTATCAACATGGTTTTCGGCGCCTCCGCCGCCGGGGGCAGAACCATGACCTCTTCCAGCTCCCCCGGAATCAGCTTGAAGCAGGAGGGATTGTCCTATCTGGCAGGTACGGAGCTGCCTGCGGTTGTGATCAACATGATGCGAGGCGGTCCGGGTTTGGGGAATATTTCCGGGTCTCAAGGGGATTACTTTCAAGCCACTAAGGGTGGAGGTCATGGGGATTACCGAATGATCGTGCTGGCCCCCGCCTCGGTGCAGGAGCTGGCCGATTTGGCTGTCACCGCCTTTGATCTTTCCGACCAGTACCGTATCGTGACCATGATTTTAGGAGACGGGTACCTGGGCCAGATGTCCGAATCCCTCGTACTGCCGAAGCCTTCGGAAAATCAATTCGATAAGTCTTCCTGGATCCTCGACGGTGCGGCCGGCAGAGAACCCCGGAAGATCGCCTCCCTTCGTCTATTCCCCGAAGACGGGGTGGAACAGCTCAACCTTGGCCTTCAGAGGAAGTACCGGAAAATCGAGGCATCCGAGATCCGCTTCGAATGTTATCAGTGCAAGGATGCCGAGGTTCTTCTGGTCGCCTTTGGTTTTGCAGCCCGTATCTGCAAAGCGGCGGTAAACGAACTGCGCGAAGCCGGCGTACGGGCCGGTTTATTCCGCCCGATCACGCTTTGGCCCTTTCCCTACCAGGAGCTGCTTCAGAGTGCAGAGCGGATGAAGAAGGTACTGGTTGTAGAGATGAACGCAGGGCAGATGCTGGAAGATGTGCGTTTGGCCCTAGGGGATAAGGTTCCGATTGAATTCTACGGCCGGATGGGTGCCATGCTCGTCGAAGTTGAGGAGATTATCAAAAGGATAAAAAAAGCATGAGAAGTGAAGAAGCGGGAGCCACGCGTGTGTTCTCTCGGCCCGAGTCTTTTACCGATGTTCCCACCCACTACTGCCCCGGCTGCGGTCACGGAATCGTCCACAGGCTGATGGCCCAGGTCATCGACGAGCTGGGTATGCGGGAAAAGGCGGTTGTTATCGCTCCGGTGGGATGTGCGGTTCTGTTGTATAACTACATCTATGCAGACGGCCTGGAAGCCTCCCACGGTCGTGCGCCCGCCGTAGCTACCGGGGTCAAGCGGGTGCTTCCCGACCGACTGGTGATCTCCTACCAGGGCGACGGCGACCTGCTGGCGATCGGCACGGCGGAAACCATCCACACGGCCAACCGGGGTGAGAACATCACCGTCCTGTTCGTGAACAACGCCATTTACGGCATGACCGGCGGGCAGATGGCCCCGACCTCCCTGGCGGGGCAGAAGACAAAAACCTCTCCGTACGGCCGCAATCCGGCTGATGTGGGAATGCCGATTCGAGCCTGCGAATTGCTGAACACGCTGGAGGCGCCGGTTTTCATAGAGCGCTGTTCGGTGCACGACGTACCCCACATCCTCAAGGCCAAGCGGGCTACGAAGAAGGCCATCGAGAACCAGGTCAAGGGTCGCGGATTTTCCTTCGTTGAGTACCTCTCCATGTGCCCGACGAATTGGGGAATGAGCTCGCAGGCGGCGGCGGATTGGGTAGGCAGCGAAATGCTTTCCTACTATCCCCTTGGTAATTTCCGGGACAGGTAGGAGGGAGGAAGCGATGCGGGAAGAGATCATCTTCGCCGGGTTCGGCGGCCAGGGAATCATCCTGTCCGGTAAGATCGTGTGCTTGGCCGCGATGAAGGAGGGTAAAAAGGTTACCCATATCCCCGCCTACGGCGCGGAGATGCGCGGCGGCACGGCCAACTGCTCCGTCGTGATCAGCGACAAGGAGATCGCCTCGCCCCTGGTGCCCCATCCGTCGGTATGCGTGGTAATGAACAAACCCTCCCTGATCAAGTTCGAGCCGAAGGTCAGGGCGGGGGGAGTGCTGCTTTACAACAGTTCCCTGATCGATATCAAACCGTCCCGTAAGGACATCGAGAGGATTCCCGTGGCGGCAAATGAGCTGGCCGAACAGGAGGGCAGCTCCCGCTCCGCCAATATGATCATGCTCGGCCTTCTGGTCAAGCTCAAGCCCGAGGTCGCCGCATTGGATTCCATACGTGCCACTCTCGACCAGGCCGTTTCGGCCCGCCATAGAAATCTGAACGAGATCAACAAACGTTGTCTGGCTAAAGGTTTTTCCCTGAACGGTAAAACAGACTGAGTCGGCCAGACCGAAGCCGCCTGGAATCCTATTTCTTGGCCCCTTCTTTTTTCACGATTCTGTAAGTAATCTCATAGATCACCCGGCGGGGTCCTATGGCCACGATCTCAATAACGTGATTTGAGACGACACGATAGATTATCCTGAATCGACCGATCTTATAACTCGATAATCCTTTGAGCTCTTCTCTCAATGATTTTCCGGAATAAGGATCGGATAGAACGCGCTTCAGTGCTGATTTAATCTTTCTCTTGAGTTCAGGATGCGCGTCTCTGACAAAATCTGCCAGGTCATCGGGAATGCGAAGTTTATATTTTGACTGCATCTGGAATAGTGGATCGCTAGCTAAAGCAACTCTTCAAGCGTGTAGAGCTTGCCCTTCGTCTTCAGAGCCAAAATACCGTTCTTGATTTCCTTCATGAGATCGGCATCCGATTTAATGTCAGCCGTTTCCTTCCAGCTTTCATACTCATCAGGGCTTACCAGCACTGCCGCAGGTCGACCATTTTTCGTGATAACGATCTCTTCGTCTGTAGAGTGAACGATCTCTACCAGCTCGCTGAGCTTCATCTTTACCTCCGAAAGAGACAGCGCCTTCATCTATGGTCTCCTTTCTAGTCAACCAATATTATAGTCATAAATACATTTTTATTCAAGAAAGGGATCTTTCTCTTCCCCTGTTCCGGATCAGGGGGTCTCGGTTGGATTGTTTTTACTCTATGAAAACATGCAGTGAGATAGTGTACCTGCTCTTCCTGCTTTCATCTCGACAGGGATGACGGGCGTACCCTGGGTCACCAGGAAATTTGCGCATGATCCGGGTTGGCTCCGCTTGGAACAGACTTTTATGTCAGGATTCTTTTCGAAGTTGATTTCGACAGATTCAGTTGGTTGAAATCAAGGGTTATTTTAACCAAGAATTGGTCATAAATAAGGGTAATTTAGATGATACAATCGAGCAGCCGGAAGTGAGCGGGTAAATAGAACCTATCGTGACCGATTATTTCAGCCCCGCCTACTGTGCCAACTCCGCCAGCATGGCGTTGGTCCTGCGCCCGTACTCCAGGTAGACCTTCTCCGCCTCTTTGCCCGTCGTGGATTTGCCCAGGTGGATCTGGGCTGTGATGTGGGGTTCGATGGAAAAGGCACCGGTGTAGCCGAGATCCAGGGAGGACTTCAGGATCCTGCGGACCATGCTCTGACCCTCTCCCGGATAGGTGTACTCGATCTCACCTTTCTCATTCTTCGCGCAGTCCTTGAGGTGGATGTGTTTGATGAAGGGAAGGGCGGTCTGATAGAAATCCCAGGTTTCTTCGGCCGGATGCCCTTCGCCTACGGGATTGCCCGTGTCAAAGACGATCTGCAGGTGGGGAGAGTGCACCTCCTCCAACAGCTGCTTCTGGTTCTCCGGGCTCATGCCGCCCCAGCCGGAGCAGTTCTCGTGCACCATCACCACATCGCCGTCAGCGGCGATCCGTGCCAGCTCCTGCATCCGGCGAATCGCCTCTCTCCTCCACTCGTTCTCAAGCATTCCGTCGTTGGGATAGGACATGACCCGAATGAAGCGGGTGCCTAGGCGCTGCATCCGGGGAATGGCCGTTTTGAGCTCTTCCACGTCCATCTGGAAATCGGAGGTGATGGGCCGCGCCCAGTTGGCGATGGAGGAGGCCAGACAGATCACGCCCATCTGCTCTTCCTGAAGGGTTCGATACACCTCGTCGAAGGCAGCATCATCGATGGCACAGATGTTGGTCTTGCCGATCAAACGCAGCTCGAGGGTGTTCCACCCCAGCGTCTTGTGGATTCGGATCTGCTCCTTCAGCTCCGGGGAGCCCTCATCAGCGATACCAGTTATAGTCATAGACTCTTTCCTTTCATCGAGCGATCAATATGGCGGTCGGCGCTAAGCGCCTTTTCGTACACCCTGTAGGTTTTTGTAATTTTTAATCCAAGCTTCTGCAATGCATTGATCATACTCGCATTGTCTTCCAGGACATAGCTCGCCTCCAGCCGTACACCTCGAGGAGCGAGGGCTTCGAACAGGCTCATGTAGAGGAGCACATCGAGTCCCAGGCTGTGATACTCCGGCAGCACGGCCAAACCGAAGAGCCGGAAGTCCTGAAGGTGTTTTCGCTTCCGGACCAGGGTAATGAAGCCGAAGGGCAGAATTCTGCCCCGGATCTGTCTCAGGATAATGTTGATATCGGGAAAGCCCAGACAGAATCCGACGGGTTGACCGGCATCCTCGATCATCCAGATGGCGTCCGGATCGGCGATGGGTTTGAGCTTTTTTATTGTCGATTTCAGCTCGTCCTTATCGTAGGGAACCCAGCCCCAGTTGTTGCGGAGCGCCTGGTTGGAGATACGCCAGATCGCTTCAGCATCCCTGGTCAGGTGTTTCATGTCGATACGCCGTGTCCGTATATTCGGCCGGCGGGCCAGGAGCTTCTCCCGGAAGCGGATGAAGCGCTCGGGGACCTGATAGCCCTGCTTTGTATCCACCTCGAAGGCGAGAAGGTCCTTGACCTTGTGATACCCCAGACCGTCCAGGTACTCGTTGTAGTAGGAGGGATTGTAGGGCATCATGAAGGTGGCCGGTCTTTCGAATCCCCTGTACAAGGATCCCCAGCACTCCACCACGGGGTTTATCGGCCCGCGAATCGTGTCCATCCCCCGGCCGATCAGCCAGTGCTCGGTCTCGGCAAACAGCGCCCCCGCTACCCCAGGCCGGCGAACGGATTCGAAGGAGCCGAACATGCCGATCTTCGAATGATAGTAGTCGTTGAAGGTGTGGTCCACATAGGCCAGGACCCTGCCCGCCGCCTCACCGTTCTCCCGGGCCAGGAAAAGGGCGTACTCCGAGTGGGCCAGGACGAGATTCCTTGTGGTGAAGGTCTGCCGCTCCTCCATCCAGATCGGCGGCGACCACAGCGGATCCCCGCGATAGAGCTTCTCCGGGAAGTAGATGAACTCCCGCAGCGCTTTTCTGGTTTGAACCTTCTCGATTTTTACAGCCATTTCTCACCGCCGGGCCAAGTCGTCATTCTACTTGGTTCCGACGTTTTTGCCAATCAATCCCGCACCATCGAACTTTTTTTCATTGAGACTGCGAATTGGGCTATACTGGACAGTAAGGAGATAGAGATGAAACTCAAAGCTCTGACTATCGTTCTTGTTGCCGCGTTGATTTTCGTTGCATCGGTTCCCCGCACCGGCGCCTGGGACGAGCCCAGGGCGATGCGGCAGCGGCGTTTCGATATGGTGAGCCGCCAGATCGCCGCCCGGGGGGTCAGGGACGTGGCCGTCCTGGAGGCGATGCGCTCCGTTCCCAGACATCTGTTCGTGCCCGAGAGGATCCAAGACAGCGCCTATAACGACTCCCCTCTGCCGATCGGCGAGGGGCAGACGATCTCTCAGCCCTACATCGTGGCCCTGATGACCGAGCTGCTCGAGGTGCAGCCGGATCACCGGCTTTTGGAGATTGGAACCGGCTCCGGGTATCAGGCCGCCGTGCTCTCCGGGTTGGTGGCGGAGGTGTTCTCCATAGAGATCAAGGAGGTCCTGCATCAACGGGCAACCGAAATCCTCGAAGAGCTGGAGTATCGCAACGTCCGTACCCGCCACGGCGACGGCTACTACGGATGGGAGGAGGAGGCGCCCTTCGACGGCATCATCATTACCGCGGCGGTTGACCATGTTCCGCCCCCGCTTCTCCGGCAGCTGGTGGACGGAGGCAAGCTCGTACTTCCCCTGGGACATCCCTTCAGTTATCAGAATCTGGTCGTGGTCACCAGGGAGGGCGAGGACTTCCGGCTCCAGCAGATCACCGGAGTTCTGTTCGTTCCCATGACCGGCAAAGCCCTTGAGAAGTATAAGTAACGGTTTCTCGACCGGCATGATTTTTCCGGCCGTATTCACAGTTTCCCTGACCTCCCTCTGCTACGAGGTTCTGCTCACCCGCTTTTTTTCCTTTTCCCAGTGGAATCACCTCTCCTTTATGGTCATCAGCATCGTCCTGTTCGGCTTCGCTGCAAGCGGAAGTGTATTGAGCCTGGTGGAGACGCGTCGGCCCGGCTGGTCGGTACGCACGCTGGACTCGCAGCGTTTTCTGGTGCTGCTCCTTCTCTGCTCGCTGTTCATCAGCGGGTCCTTCCTCTTGGTGAAGAACATCCCCCTGGATTACTTCCGCATGCCCCTGGAGTGGCGGCAGGCAGCTTATCTTCTGGCTACTTTTCTCGTCCTGTTGGTTCCCTTCTTTTTCGCCGGAAGCGTGATGTCGATCGCCTTTTCCGGATTGCCCGGTCAGTCCGGATGGATCTATTTCACCAGCATGCTCGGCTCCGCGGCGGGCGCCCTGCTGCCGACCCTGCTGCTGCCGCTTCTGGGGGAGGGCCGGATCGTGTTCAGCTGCGCCCTGCTTCTGCTGGTCCTTCCCTTCTTCCGACGGAATCGAGGCACCAGGTCCCGCCGGCTGATCCTGTCGGCCGCCGGGATGCTGTTCCTGCTCACCGGTATCCCGCTCCTGTACAGAGGGGGAGGGCTTCTCGAGATCTACCCTTCGCCGTACAAGCTACTGCCCCAGGTGCTGCAATTTCCCGACACCTCGGTTGTAGCCAGGAGCAATACGATCCGGGGGCGCCTCGACAGGCTGGACAGTCCGTACATTCGCTTCGCCCCGGGCCTGAGCTTGAAATACTCCGGTGATCTTCCGCAGGCGGCCTTTCTGGTTCAGGACGGGGACGGGCTGTTTGTGCTCTACGATCTGGAGGATGGACTGGAGTTCAGCCGCTACCTCCATTCCTACGCCGGCTACCTCCTTCGTGCACAGGAGAGCCCGGAGAGGGTGCTGATCCTGCAGCAGGGTGGAGGCTTGAGTCTGCCCTGCGCCGTATCGGCAGGTGCGGAGAGGATCACCGTGCTGCTCGAACAACCAGAGGCGGCCGAGCTGTACCGCGGGCGAAGTGAGAGCCGTGCCCGGTCAAATATAGGCATCGTTGCCGGCAATATGCGTCAGTATCTTGCCCGCGATCCTGAAGTCTACGACCGCATCCAACTGGAATCTTGGGGTCCCTCGGTTCCCGGGATGGCCAGCCTCAACCAGGAGCACCTGCTGACCGTCGAAGCTTTCACAGCCTACCTCGATCACCTCACTCCCGGGGGGGTCTTGATCCTGTCTCGAAAACTGCTCCTGCCGCCCACGGATATCCTGAAAGTTTTTGCTGCGGCCTTCGCCGGCCTCGAAGCCTTGGGCGTGGAAAACCCGGGCAGGCACATTCTCCTGCTTCGCGGCTGGGACAGCTATACCATTCTGTGTTCCCCGACGCCCTTCGATCGGACTTCGATCGCCGACCTGCGGAAGTTCTGCCGGCGGCTCAACTTCGATTTGGTGTTCTACGAAGGCATAGAGGCGCGGGAGGCGAACCAATTCAACAGCTTCGCCGAAGCCTATCACTTCCAGGAGATTCAAAAGCTGTATCAGGCGCTCCGGGAGGAGAGGGGGGAGGAGTACTACAGCAGCTACTACCTGGACATCGCTCCGGCTCGGGATGACCGGCCCTTTCACAGCCGCTTCACTCGCTGGCTGAAACTCGGGGCTTTGTTTCGCAGCACGGGCAGTCGCTTCTACACATTGTTTATGTCCGGGGAAACCGTGGTCCTCGTGGTTCTGGGGATCGCCGTGATGCTTGGAGTTCTTCTGCTATTCCTTCCCCGGCTGCTGCCGGGAGATCCGGCGCGGAACTCAGAAGAAGAGGCGACCGGGATCCGCCCTGGCGCGGCCATCGGGTACTTTCTGGCCGCCGGGGCCGGCTTCATGTTCGTGGAGATGGCTTTTCTTCAGGGCTACACCTTCGTATTCGGGAATCCGGTGATCGCCTTCACCGTGGTCCTATCCGAGCTGCTGGTCGTGTCGGGGATCGGAGGGGCCCTCTCGGCGCGCTGGAACGCACGTTTTCTGCCGCCCCTGCTCGCCGTCCTGGTTGTCTGCGTGGTGGCGCTCTTTCCACTCTACGGTCGGTTGGAAGAGCTGCTCCTGCAGGCATCCGGTCCGGGGCAGGCTCTGGGGTCCTTCCTCCTGCTGGGGCCGATCGCCCTTCTGGTCGGAGTGCCCTTTCCGGTCGGGCTGCGCCTTCTGGTGCGCTCGCCCCGCTTGCGGGCCTACGGTTGGGCCGCGAACGGCATCGCTTCGGTGGTGGCCTCGATTCTTGCCCTGCCTCTGGCCATGACCTGGGGCATTTCCCGGTTGCTGCTTCTGGCCGCAGCGTGCTACGCCCTGGTGCTTGTGGCGCTGCTCACCGGGGGGAGGACTGCCGGGTAATGATAGGATAAAATCCCATGGAAATCTCGGAGATGGACCGTTTAGCTAAGGGCTCGAAGCGAGAAAGGCCTCCTCTGTAAAGCATAGGACATGCGGGGGGACAGAGAACATCAATTCAAGAAAGCTGGATCAAGCGGGGGCGCCCAGCCTCTCTGGTTTTATCGTCATTTCCATAAAGCCTGATACTGTTGTTGGCCACACTGAACCCGCTGTGATTCCTGGACGAACAACTCAGTGATGAATTTCTTCTCCTGAAAGTACTTGATAACCAGCCTTCGAAACAGTTCAGTCATTCTTTGCGTATCAGCTATAAGTAGATAGACAAAACGGCCGGCTTGATCGAATGCTCCCTCTAAAGCAAGTGCATGCCAGTGAGAGTTCCATCTTAAAAACTCACCTTCACTCTTATTCTGATCACCTTTAACTTCATTCCGGTGTCCAGACCTTGAGCCCCTCCCCCAACATAGAACAGACGAGATCAGGGTCACCATTGCTGCCCCCCCAGAAAAGTCTGAATGCCCCCGTAGACAGGAATGATAAATCAAACCCAGGTTACTGTCTCTATCAATATCAACAAGGTTCTGCCCCATACCGGAGTAATAGAATCTGCTGCTGTTGTAACAATTACTGGTGGGATTTCTTAAAAGCGCCTATGGATAGCACCATAAACAGACACCCGAAACCCAAGACCACCGTGAAACACAACCACAGGGGGAAGTCACCGGAACTGCCCATCATAAGCTGACGCACCCCGTCAACGAGGTAGCTGGTGGGGTTGATCCGGGCAGCCACCTGCATCCACTTGGGTAGGGTTTTCAATGCGTAAAGTGCGCTGCTCAGAAATAGAAGTGGCAGATTAAGCAACATGATCATACTGTGATAAGCCCCTTCATTTACCGTCCCCGAAGCAATGGACAGGGCAATGCCGCCGAAGCCAAGCCCGAAACCAGCCACCAGTATGACGGCACCCAGCACACCCAATACGGATGTTGAGAACGCAGCACCGGCCAATAAACCAATCCCTACAATAACCAAAGTTTGTAGCATTGACTTTGATACACTGGCAACGCTGTTCCCCATCAGAATACCCAGCCGGGGTACCGGGGCCACCCAGTACTCGCGTACTAATCCTGTCGATCTCTCACTCAGCCATGTAAATCCGCCCCCTATTGCACCCCCGAGGGCGGTCAGCGCCATAATCCCTGGCAGCATAAAGCTCAAATATTCGCCCCCACTCATTTTTCTCATATATTTTTTCCAAATTATCCAAGCTGTTTTCATCATTCACCTCGCTCTACTGTTATTCACGGATCTCGCGACCCGTGGCACTGAAATACACATCTCCCAGGCTGGGCCGGTCAATCCCGACTTCGCGTACTGTGTACCCGGTTTCCGCTGCCAGAGCCAATATCTGAGGAAGGCGCTTCTGACCTGCATCCACACCAATGTGGAAGGATTCGTCGTCCGATCGGCTCAGCGCTTGCACATAGTCCTGCTCGCCAAGGTTGGATTCAAACGTATCCGCATCGCCTTCACCCGATAATCGCACCGTATCATCTCCCAACTCGCGGATCAGATCCTCCGGCCTGCCTTCACGAACGATTTTTCCGTTATCGATAATGTAGACATAATCGGAAAGCTGCTCTGCCTCATCCATGTAGTGTGTGGTCAAAAGCAGTGTCACTCCCCGTTCCTCTTTCAGCTCCTTGATATGCTCCCAAATCTTGGCACGGGTCTGGGGATCGAGTCCCAGGGTTGGTTCATCGAGCACCAGCACATCCGGCGAGTTCATGAGTGAACGGGCGAGTTCCAAGCGTCGTTTCATCCCTCCGGAGTAGGTGCCTGCTTTTCGTTTTGCTGCGTCCATCAGACCCACCATTCCCATGAGTTGCTTCGCCTTTTCTCGAATGTCTTTCTTTTTCATGCCGTACAGTTCACCGGAGAAGTACAGAACCTGCAGACCCGTGAGAGCGGGATCAACGCTGGTCTCCTGAAACGTAATCCCCACTCTGCGGCGCACCTCTTTTGCATTTTGCTCCACATCGAATCCCATGATTTCCGCGCTACCGCTGTCCGGGATGAGCTGCGTTGTCAACAGATTGATCGTCGTTGTCTTACCAGCGCCGTTGGGTCCCAACAGGGCGATGATACTGCCCTTAGGCGCCTGCAGGGAGACTCCATCAACGGCCTTCACATCGTTAAAATATTTCTTCAGGTCCTTTGTCCTGATAGCGATTTGTTCCGCCATTCTATTTCGCTCCTTCCTCTTCTAAATTATTTATAAGCTTCTCGATGTAAGTGAAATCAACTTCAAGATGACTTAATTGATGTTCCAGTATGGAACTACCGGTATGCTCACTGATTAATCCTGAATACACTTCTCTGTGCAGATTGATGATCTTCAGTCTTTTCCTCAATTGCCTAACCACTTCCTCCGGTGACAGGGCATCTACAAACATCAGACCGATGTCATGCCGGTTTACAGCTGGCTGGTAACGTTCCAAAGATCGGCTTAGTAGTTTGATAAACTGCTTTCTTCCTTCAGAGGTAATCGCATACACCCTTCTTGTGGGCCGTCGTCCCTCTTTTTCATCGCGGTAGATCAGCCAACCGTCCCGCATCATTTTCTCTAGTAGACGGTAGGCGGTAGGCTTTTTCAAATCAGTAGATGAACCGATATGTCGGTCCAGCATTTCCATTAAACGGTAACCGTGGGACTCCCCGGCACGCAGCAATCCCAGTAACATAAGTTTTTTTTCCACATTTCAACCTTAGTTTATTTGGTATATTCCAAATGGAATATTAAGAAACTACTATTTTGCGGATCCGCTGTCAACGGGAATCGCAAAATAAATTATGCATCGAGTGGCAATGACAGATCCAAAACCCAGCTGCCGGCACCACATCTCCCTGCCAGTGGCGTACTCGATACAGCGGTGCACACCACTGGAGAAGAAGACTTTCCCGTCAATGACAACAGGGTCGGCTGCATTCTCACCATAGACCGCCCGAGTCCCGCAAACCACGGCCGCATCCTGTCTTTTCTGGTCAGAGGCAGCCTTGTGATGGTAGATATGTCGTATGGGACTCTTGGGACGGGGAAACTGACTATGCCGAAGTCAACCGAAATTAGCCACGCTCAAATGTTTAAAACTTTGGTCTCTATTTGTTCAACGTGCTGGAAATGTTTATCTCTTGTTAAAAGAGTTCCCCCGATTTCCATGCAGCATGCTGAAATCCAGACATCGTTGATCGGGATCTTGGTTCTCTTGTTAACCAGAGATGAATAGATAAGTGCATATTTTCTAGCGACATCCCGACTTACGTCGATGATTCCTATCTGTAGTTTTTTGATGATTTGCTGAAGCTTCCTTTCATTGAATTCTTGACGGCTCCCTTTCATGAAACTATAAGTCAGTTCGCCAATCACAACAGAAGGCAGAAAGATATCTTCTTCGCCATGGATAGCTAAAAAGTCAACAACACCTGGAAGTCCTTCAGCGTAATCACAGTAAATGTTGGTATCTATAACGAGCTTCAAACCCAATCTCCTTCGCCAATCTGATTAAAGGCATCAACAGATCTGCGTAATTCGTCGGCTTCTTCGTGGGATAGCCAACCGGCGAGTTTTCGAATGGTTTGTTCTCGGGTTTTTGTCAAACCCAATTTTTCATCTATTGCATTAAGAATAAGAGCGGTCTTGGTTGTGCCCACTTTTTGGGCGATTTTTTGGATTTTTTTTTCTTTATCAGGGGGAATCCTAAGACTTATTGGCATTGTAGAAACCTCCTTGTATCTCAGATTTACAAAATGTATCGCATCAAATCGATTTTGTCAACTGTTGGATTTTTATTTACGGGGTCATCCAAGCCACCGGGTGGCTAAGGGTAGGGCTGCTAACCGGAAAGCGGCCCTGCATCGTCTGTTAAAGGTTGAGCAGACGGGTCAGGAAACTCCACCTGAGCAGCCCCGTTGAGAACCAGGGAACGTAGGTGATCAGCAGTACCACCGCCAGAAGGGCCAGGAAGAAGGGGATGACGTTCCTGTAGATCCGGACCAACGGCTGATTGAAACGGTAGGCGGCCAGGAACAAATTTAATCCCACCGGCGGGGTCAGATAACCCACCCCGAGATTGGCCAGGAAGATCACCCCGAGGTGAACCGGGTGAATCCCAAAGGCCGCTCCCATGGGAATGATCAGGGGAACCACGACCAGGATCGCGGAGAAGATGTCCATCAGGCAGCCGGTGATCAGAAGAGCGACGTTCAACAGGATCAGAAAGACATACTTCGAGCTGATGTTCTCCTGGACCCAGCTGCTCAAACGCATCGGCACTTCCGCGTCCACGATGTAGTAGGACAACCCCTTGGCCGCAGCCAGAATGATCAGAACCCCGCCGACGATGGGGATGCACTTGAGCATAACCCCGGGAAGGTCTTTGAGAGAGATATCCCTATGGACGAACACCGCGATGATCAGGGCATAGATCACCGCGACGGCGCCGGTTTCCACCAGGGTGGTGATCCCGAGAAAATAGCCGAGGAGGATGATTACGGGAAGCAGGATCTCCCAGAAAGAATCCTTGACGGCTAATGCCGCTTCTTTAATCTCAAAGGGAACCGGCTTGACCTTGTGGGTCACGGCGGTGATCACGCCGATCCCGCATAGGGTGATGACCATGAGCAGGCCCGGCAGGATGCCGCCGACGAACATGTGCTTGATGTTGATCTGGGCGATCACACCGTAGAGGATGATCGGCAGGCTGGGCGGAAACAGCAATCCGATGCTTCCGGAACTCGTGATCAGTCCGTTGGCAAAGTCCGTTGTATAACGGCCGCTTTCGACCAGCACGTAGGCCAGCAGGGCGCCGAGGGCCAAAATGGTGACTCCGGTTGCGCCGGTGAAGGTGGTAAAAAATGTGCAGACCAAAACGGCCATGATGATCAGGCCCCCGGGAAGCCAACCCAGCCAGGCCCGAAACAACCGCACCAGGCGCTCTCCCGCCTTGCTCTCCGAGAGGATAAACCCGGCGAAGGTGAACAGCGGGATCGCCGGGATGCTGTAGCCGGTGAGCATGGAGTAGGCTTCGCTGGGAATCACTTCCAGCGCTCCGAAGGAACGTACGAACAGCAGGTAGGCGACTCCGCCCAGCACGATGAATATGGGAGTACCGAAGAAGATGGAGGCGATCAGGACGCCGACGCCCACAAGGGCGACTCTTTCAGCGATACGGAAAAACACCTCCTCGAGGGTGCTGAACACCACCGGAACTTCGGGAAGCAGGGTATAGAGGATGTTCATCACCGAGCTGAAGGCGATGATCGTTCCCAGGATACATCCCAAGGCGGCGATGCCCCGCTTTGCTCCTTGAACGGGGGAACGAGTCAGAAAGCGTGCGGTGATGAGCAGGAACCCCAGAGGGATGACGGCTACGGCAAGCTGGATGGGAATAAAGGCGATTTTTTTTGTCGGATCGAAACCGATCAGCACAAGGGAGAGGGCGCTCCAGGCCATGGCCGAAGAAATCGTGGTGGAGATGAACGTGGTAAGGGTGACGATCCAGCTTCGCACCCGTTCACCAATCATCTCCAGCCCCGCCGACAGGGTGATATGCTTGCCCTCGCGGGAGGTAATGGCTCCGCCAAGACAGGTCAGCCAGAGTACCAAGTGGTGGGTCAGATCCGCGGAGCTGTGGATTCCGGTTTTAAAGAACAGTCTGGCGATGATTTCCAGCGCCGGCAGAACTGCGATCAGCAGCAGGATGATCCCTGCGACCCCGTTTTCGAAACGGAAGAGCCCGCGCATTGTTCTGTTTTCCGGCAGGTGTTGAGGTTCTTCTGAAGGCATTATCTTTGCCGAAACTCTTCGACGATACGTTTCGCTTCCTCGTAGAGGTCACGGGAGATGACATCTCCGATGAGAATGCTGAAGCCGGTCTCAACCAGGCTTTCCCATTCTTTAAAAGCTGCAGGGGGTACATCGTGTATGACCAGCCCGTTTTCTTTCATGATTTCAATGGCCTGTGTCTCCACGGCCATGACTTCGTCCTGCAGGTCGTCGAGGGCTCGCTGGGTGGCCTCCTTGAGCTTCGGCCTCAGATCCGCGGGAATCCGTCGCCAGGACTGGTTGGAGATGATCAAACCTGCGGTGAGGGGCGCCCAGTAAATATCCGTCATATGGGGCGCCAGGGCAAACCACTGCATCGCCGCTGCGCTCAACGGGGAAGCGGAGAACACCTCCACCATCCCGCTCTGCAGGGCCGCGAAGGCGTCGTTCGGCGGCAGGGGAACGATATGAAATCCCATCGCCTTCCAGGCCTGATCGATCTCCGGACTGCCCTCCATGACGAAAAACTTGAGCTTTTGGAAATCCGCGGGAGTGATGACCTTCTTCTTGGCGAAGAAGCGCAGCCAACCCGACTCGGTAATAGCCAGGAAAGTGAATCCCTTCTGCTCGAGCAGCGCCTCCAGCTTGGGACGGAGCTTCTCGAAAACATAGTCCAACTCCTCATCATTCTGAGTCAAGAGGGGAAGTTGATAGACCAGGAAATCCGGATTGATCTTTCCCAATCCGGAGCCGGTCATGGCCGCAGCCTGAATCTGATTGATTCTCATCTTGCGGATCATGTCCGGCTCGTCCCCGGCGATGCCGCCGCCGTAGATCTTCATGGTCACCCGGCCGCCGGATATCTTCTGCCAATCTAGAGCGATGCGTTTCAGAGCCTTGTCCCAAGGCGAGCCTTCCGGGGCGACGCTGCCCACCTTGATCACCAGGGCGGAGGCTTGGGAGGCGCTGAAGAAGATACCAGCCGCCAGGATGAACAGCAGTGCGAGAACTTTGTATCTTCGAGAGTTCGATGTTTGCAAGGTTATGCTCCCTCCTCGATCTCTTCCTCGTAAGGCTCTTCTTCCAGATCTATGAGAAAGAAATCCTCGACGTGGTCGAGGAGCCAGCGAGCCTTTTCCTGACTCAGTAGATTCTGCAGACGATTGTCCGGATTAGCGTCCGGATCGATAGCGATTGCCACCTTGAGGAGCTGCCGGAACTCCTCAAGATCCTGATTGGCTACGGACACCGTGCTTGCAAGAGCGACGTAGGGAGAGGCGGAAAGACCTTCTGAGTATTCGACGGCCTTCTCAAAATGATGGCGCGCCTTGTCCTGACTTCCCCCCATGGCCTCTGGCAGAGCGCCGTAAATCGAAATAAGGGTATCGTGAATCATGCCTCCCGAGTAGGATTCATCCAGCTCCAGGGCGCGGTTCAACAGGGCAATCGGCTTGGGAAGGTTGAGCAGCAGTTCCATGTCGAAGGTGTCCGTGGAGAATGCCCCCAACCAGGACGCGGAGGTCCAGAACAAAAAGGGCACATCTTCGACATCGGTCGGCGCCAGGGCCTGTTCCAACTCATTGTTTTTTAGGTGTTCCCCAAATCCGGGATAGCGCAGCTCCATGGCCCGCAGCAGGTATCCTCGTCCACGGAGGTACATCTTTTTCGCCCGCTGCAGCATTTCCTGCTTTTGTTCGTACTCGCTGTCCGGCAGCATGCCCGCCGGGGTTTGAATGAAGGCGTTTGCGTACATAGTGAATATGCTGCCGGTGGTAAGCAGAAGATCTTCGTTTTCCGGCGTCTGCTCTAGGAGCGATTCGTAGAGCTTCATTGCAAAGGGCAGAGCATCCGCCACCAGCTGAGGATCCTCCTCGCCGGTGAATACGGTGCTGTCGCCGGAGGAGACGGTTTTCGCGACGAAATTGACGGCCAGTTTGTTGATGGAACAGGAACTCCCCAGAAATATCACAGCCAATACGGCGATTAGGACCGCAGTTTTGGGTTTGTGCATACACTGATATTGCCATGGACTCTGTTGGTATTGCAATAGAATTTTTTTTTTAAGGATAGGTATCACTATCAGGCAA
>Ga0307379_10003566_pt1 | contig 22542 bp, 20 predicted proteins | sample UN2MG_FD_202237 | JGI IMG/M metagenome (GOLD analysis project Ga0307379, IMG submission 202237) | Soil microbial communities from Risofladan, Vaasa, Finland - UN-2 | ecosystem: Environmental > Terrestrial > Soil > Coastal area > Acid sulfate soil | place: Finland: Risofladan, Vaasa | collected... | reverse complement strand
GCCAGAAGGCCAGCTTCTCCTTGGGCCAGATGTCGCGGTGGCCCGGGATGACCCGTGTGACACCGCGCGCGTCATCTAGGACATAGTCGAGGACCTCGATCCAGCGCGGGATATCGAGTTCGTCCTGACCTGAGAAAAGCGGCAGCCAGCCGCGCTCGAGGAAGACATCGCCGGTGAGCAGTAAGCCTTCTTCTGGGATGAGGATGAAGATATCATTGCCCGAGTGGGCCCTGCCGAAGTAGATCAGTTCGAGCGTCAGGTCGCCGAGATCGAGGGAGAGGCGGTCGTCGAAGGTTCTGGTGGGCGGGGTCATCACAAAACTATCCGAGAGGCCCCGGTAATTCCTCTCGGTGAAAGCAGCTCTGAGCCAGACCTGATGCGCCTCTGGGGAATCGGTGTCGAGCGTCTCGAGCTGTTGCCTGAGCGTCGCCAGGTTGCGCCCCATGCTGTCCGCAAATCTTTGGGTGCTTTGCGCTTCCCGGTTCATCGCCGGGACACAACCCTCGTATCCGACTATCTCGATGTCGGAAAAGACCTGATTACCCCAGGCGTGGTCCCAATGCTGGTGGGTGTTGATGACGCAGGCGAAATCATCACGGCCGAACTCCCGCTCGATCGTTTCTCTGAGAACGGCGGCGGTGATCCGCGAGCCGGTGGTGTCGACCACCACAAGCCCCTTTTGCGAGGCGATGGCGACGATCTTGTTCTCCATCGGCGAGCGCTCGGTCAGGACGATCACCCTTTCGCTCAGCCGCTCGACGTCGAAGATCTGAGAATTATCGTCTGGTAACGGAAGGCCGGGAGTGATTGATGATATCAGAAGGGTCAACGATAGAAGGCAGGCGGTTTTCATAAATTACCTCGTATCAATGCATTCCATGTCCAAAGTTACGGCCATGTCGATTGGTGGGGAAATTATCTGTGATGAGGTTGCGGGATGGGCGAATGTGCGTGGGCCGGGACGACCGCAAGAGCTGGTAGCCAAGTTATTCCGAGTTTCGGTTGTCTCAGTGATCCGGGCGCGAGCGGGCGGCAATTCGTGACCCGTTTTTACCGGTCATCCCCTCTTCAACGCTTTAGTATCCCCCCTCTCCTTTGAACTTCCCTGTTTATCGCACCTCATGTGTGGTGTTTACCATATCGAAAAACAAGCGGGACAAGGGCAGAGCGAACCGAGGTAACCGCAAGAGCGCGGAGATAGGCCACCCCGATTTCCTTCTTGCAACTTGAGCTCGAGCGGGCGGCTGATTCCGAAGTCATGCTGCCGCTCACCCCGCCTGTTGCCGCCTTCGCGTTTCTGCTTCATACCTTTGCCAATCATGTAAAAAACAAGGGCCGCCTCCGGTATCTCGCTTCGCGGAATGACTCCTGAACCATTCGCGATTCCCGGGTCTGACCCTTGGTTTTCCGAAATCGTTATCTGCGGGCTTTTCAGAAAGCCGGTGTTGCCTCGCACTGATTTGCATCTAAAGGCTTTGCCGGCCACCCCTTTTGAGACTTTTGTAACACTTCTGGTCTGTTCCTGCTGTAGCCATGATTACATTCAGTGAATTAATCAGCACCGGCGGGGTGTTTTCACCTGGATTCCATCTTTCCCCGGCTGTATACGAACATGTGGCCGCGCTTCTCGGCGGCGAATACCGGAGCGGTGATCCCGTCGCGCGCAGCCCGCTCGGCGAATTTTCTCAGGCGGTGTTCGGCGCCGCCCTCGTGCTGCGGGAAGACCGCTTTCGGCGAGAGTTTCTCGATCATGTAGTATTCGCCGCCCCAGGTGACTGTGAAGGCGATGTCAATGTCGTTATCGATGCCGGCGAGGTAGTCGATGTTATCGGTGAAGCGATCAAGGTCTGCGGGGCTGCCGCCGTGGTCGCCGGAGTGGTAGATGCTCAGGCCGTCGGCCTGCACCAGGAAGGCCGATTCGGGGATGCCGTCGGTATCATGGAAGACGGTGAACACCTTGACGCCGTCGATCTCGAGACTCTTGCGCGGCTCGTCGATGCGGAGGGCGCCGGTAAGGCCTGCGACGTCCCAGCCGAAGACGTAATCGATGTGCTCTATGGCGTCCCTCCACTCGAGGATCACGGGATCGTAGTGATCGGAGTGGGCGTGGGAGACGAAGACGATGACGTTCAGTTCGGCGATCTCGGCGGGGATGATGTAGCCGTTCGCCAAGGAGGCACCGGCGGGTTTCTCGAATTTTTTACCGGGAGGCATCGATTTCATCGCCTCCCAGTAGTCGAAGATCAGGAAGTGGTTTTGCGTGCGAACGGCCCAGCCGGAGTGGCCGAGGTAGTAGATGACCGCTCCGCCATCGGCAAGCGGTGTGGTCAGGTTGGCTTGCGGCCTTTCGCTGCGTTCCGGCGCAGGAATCGAATCGAAACCATCTCCGAGATAAATAGAGAGCAGGATGGTCAGGATAAACGGCAGAGCCTTCAGCACCCCCATTATTCATCCCCCGGACTCCGGTTGGTTAGGATAAGAAATTATCCGGTCTGGTCTCTGGACCGGGATGTAACGTGACTCACAGGGGAATAGCGAAGGAAACGGCAGGCAGTGGAGGCATCCGTCAATACGACTTGAACAACTTACCCCAGTCGCTGTTGAGCGCTTTTTTGACGCGCTTGCGGCCGACTAGTGGGTACCAGTACCAGTCGTGGTAGGCCCAGGAGGCGAGGTAGGTGAGGACCACGAGGGGTGTGTGCGTCAGGAGCCTCTCGAGCGGCTTGAAGAGGCCGTGGTAGAGCATGTGCTGGCCCTTGGAGGCGAAGGTGTCGCCGCGTGAGAAGTTCCAGTTCCAGTCGAGGACGTCGGGCTCGCCGACAATTTCGATTTGCTTGATGTCACCGCAGCCGAGGCCGCGCTCGTGCGCCAGGCGGATGAATTTTAGCTCCAGGGGGTCGAAGCCCATCATGTGGGCTGCGACCGCGTCGATGGCGACCTGGTCGGCGGAGGCGAGGATGACGTTCTTCTCGTGGGGCACCATGCAGCGGGGTCCGGGGCCGTCGCCCGCCCAGGCGCCGTCCATGACGGCGAAGACGCCGGTGTGGATCTCCTTCTGGATGGTGAGCAGATCGACCAGCGTCTCGTGGATGACGCTGTGCGTCCAGTGGCGCTTCTCGTTGAGCAGGCCGCCGAAGGCGTTCTTCATCGCGCCGGTCATGTTGGTGAAGACGTGGGTCTTGACCGTCGGCATGTGAATGATGTTCTCGCCGATCAGGCGCTTGGGGATGTGGATGCCCTTCGGGTAGATGGAGGGCAGCACGAGCATCTCGCCCTTCGGCTCGTAGCGCATCCACTCGTTTTCTTTTTCGTAGAGGTGGACGTTGCGCAGTCCGTGCTTGCCTACGACGACGTTGATCTGCTTATTGTTACGCTCTCCGCGCTTGGCGCTGACCACCACGGTGCGGTTGTGGCAGCCGTGGATCAGGTCGGGGCTGTAGCCGTCGTCGAGCATGGCGCGGATCACGCCATCGAGCTGCCACGGCGTTGTGCTGCAGGCGGGGTAGAACTTGCCCCAGGAGATGTTGATCTTCAGCGCGGTGTCCTTGTCCTTGGGGAGGTGTTTCTCGTATTCCGCAAGCCGCATGAGGCGGCCGTAGTCCTCGACCACCGTCTCGGGGCTGGTTGTTAACACTGCTACTTTGGAAGAGCTCATTATTATTCTCCGAATAATGGCCTCGAATTGTAGGCAGGCGGCGGGCAACGGTCAAGGGGTTAATTGAGATTGATTTTCAAAACATGATGAAGGCTTACAAACGGATAGGTGATCTCAGCGGTCGCCGTACATGCGCTTGTAGTACTCGAGGTACTCACCGCTGAGGATCTTCTCGCACCACTGCCGGTTCTGCCGGTACCACTCGGCGGTGCTGCGCAGGCCGTCCTCGAAACCGATAAGCGGTTGCCAGCCGAGCTCGGCGCGGGCGCGGGAGGAGTCGAGCGAGTAGCGGAAGTCGTGCCCCGGGCGGTCGCGCACGAATTTGATCAGCGATTCGGGTTTGCCGAGGATCTCCAGCAGCATCCTGACCAGCTCGATGTTGGGCAACTCGTTGCCGCCGCCGATGTTGTAGACACGGCCGGGCTGGCCGCGCTCGAGGGCGGCGAGGATGCCGCGGCAGTTGTCCTCGACGTGGATCCAGTCGCGCACGTTGGCGCCCTCGCCGTAGACCGGCAGTTCCTTGTCGGCCAGGGCGTTGTTGGTCATCAGTGGGATAAGCTTCTCGGGAAACTGGTAGGGCCCGAAGTTGTTGGATGAGCGCGTGACGGTGACCCTGTAGCCGTAGGTCTCGCCGTAGGCGCGGCAGATGAGGTCGGCCGCGGCCTTGGAAGCGGCGTAGGGCGAGTTGGGCTGGATGGGGGAATCCTCGGTGAAGCTGCCTTGGGAGCCGAGCGAGCCGTAGACCTCGTCGGTCGAGATCTGAACGAAGCGGCCGATGTCGCGCCGCCTGCAGGCTTCCAGCAATATCTGCGTCCCCTCGATGTTGGTGCGCAGGAAGGGTGCGGGCTCCTCGATCGAGCGGTCGACGTGGCTCTCGGCGGCGAAATTGAGCACCGAATCGGGCTTGAAACCGTCGAGGATGCGCTCGACCGCCGGGCCGTCGGCGATGTCCGCCTTGACGAAGGTATACTGCGGTGAATCGGTTACATCGGCGAGGTTGTCGAGGTTTCCGGCGTAGGTGAGCTTGTCGAGGTTGAGGATGTGCCACTCGGGCCGTTCCCGCAGGAGCAGACGGATGAAGTTGGAGCCGATGAATCCGGCGCCGCCGGTGACGATGACGCGCATCATTCCCCCCCTGTTAATCGGGCGTTAGTATAGCAGAGGCTCGAAGGCGCCGCTAAAATAGAGTAGGCACCAATTGGGCCGCGAGCCGAGGGGATAGCGGTGATGAATAGAATCGAGCTTAAATACGGTGACGGGATTGTGGAGTTCGATCCCGGCGGCAGGCGGATCGACCTCCTGCAACCCGATCCTCCCCGCAGGCCGCTCGATGGCGGTGGGATCCGCTCGGCGCTCGCCTCGCCGGTGGAGTCGCCGCCGTTGGGCGAGATTGCGCGCGGCAGGCACTCGGCGTTGGTCGTGGTCAGCGATGCCACCAGGGTGGCCCGTGCCGACCTGATCCTGCCCGCGCTGCTGGAGGAGTTGGCGGCGGCGGGAATCGAGCGGCGCAGCGTAAAGATCGCCGTTGCCCTCGGCAACCACCGGCGTGTGACCCCGGCGGAGATAGATTTGTTGTTGGCGGGTGCGGCGCGGGGGCTGGAAATTGTGCAGCATGACAGTTGTGACGAGGAGAGCCTGCGGTCCGTCGGGCGGACGAGCCGCGGCATCGACGTGAGGCTGAGCAGCCTGCTCTTCGATCACGACCTGGTGATCACCATCAGCGCCGTCAACTTCCATTACTTCGCCGGCTTCGGCGGCGGCCGCAAGTCGATCATCCCCGGCCTCGCGGCGCACGAGACCATCATCACAAACCACCTCCTGGCCGTGGATTTCGAGCGGGGGCGGTTGGCCGACGGCGTCGAGCCGGGGCGCCTCGGCGGCAATCCGGTCAACGAGGACATGGAGGAAGGGGTGGCGTTGCACCCACCGGATTTCGCCGTTCACGTGATCCTGACGCCGAACAAAGAGATCGGTGCGGTCTGGGCGGGCGATTGGAAGGCCGCGTTTCGCGGGGCTTGCGGCGTCTTTCTCAAGCGCTTCGGCGTGACGATAAGCGAGCGCCGTTCGCTGGTACTGGCCTCGGCAGGGGGCCACCCGAAGGATATCGACTTCATCCAGAGCCACAAGACGATTCAGCTCGCCACAGCGGCCCTCGTTCCTGGCGGGACCCTCGTGCTGCTGGCCCGCTGCGGAGAGGGCATCGGCAGCCGGGATTTCCGCAGCTATTTCCCGCTGAACGACCTCGATGTATTCCTGCAAAACCTCAAAGGCGGCGGACTGCGCAACGGGCAGACCGCGATGGCGCTCCATGCCAAAGCAGGGGAATATCGAATTGTGCTGGTTTCCGAACTGCCGCAAAAAGACGTGGTGGAGATGGGGATGGAGCCCGCGGGATCGCTGAGGGAGGCCCTCGCAACCGCGACCGGCGACGCGCCCGCTTATGTAATCCCCGACGGCGGCACGACGCTCCCGCTTCCGATTAAGTAGCCCCCTGATTCGGGCGTACCGCTGATCATTCGAATTCGATGTTGAATGCAGGGAAACTGAGCCGGCTGCCGGCTGTCAGCACCGTGTGGAAAATACAGCAATCCTATGATTGTTCAAGTGCAGCCGCTGAAACGGTCAGACTATCAGTTCTTTCCGACCGTAGATTTCACGGATTCTCTTCGAGGCGAAGCATCCACCGTCGAATGACGCACCACCTGCGGGCCTCCCCAGAGCGAGGTGCAGATCTCCTCGTTCTGGCAGAGGGCACACTCCTCGAGATCCGCGATGCTTGAGGGCACTCTTCCGATACAATTCTTTTTATAGATTTTTGTTAACTGCATGACTCCCCCTAAGTCAAATCACAAGAAGATCTTAAGACGGACACCCACTGAAGCTCTCTGCTTAAATATTGAGACGCGATGACGCTGAAGTCAACACTAATTTTGAATAAATAACACAATGATGTTGTGTGCTCTGAGAGAGCATAACAATATATTGTATATAATAGAATATTTATACAATCTAAGTATTTAAACGGTGGTTTAGGCGATTATTCTGCCGACGGTTTCCTGCCTCTCCGCAGCGGTAATCTCGATTTCGCACGGCTCGTTCGGCCGGGGCTGCGGTGTCCCCTCGATCGCAACGTGGATGTAGTTGGATGTGAGCACGGCCAGCCTGCCTTTGCGGTCGCGCCGCGAGATGGCAAGCGCCTTGATCTTGCTGCCGACGAGGCTGCGGCGGAACTCCAGGTTTTTTACCGCCATCGCCGCTCTCAGCACGGCACTGCGCCGCTTTATGATTTTCGAGTGGACCATATCCGGCATTGTCGCCGCCTCGGTTCCCGGCCGGGGGCTGAAGGCGAAAACATGTGCATAGGTGAAGGGAGCCCCCGTCAACAAATCCATCGTCGCCTGGAAATCATCGTCAGACTCTCCGGGAAAGCCGACGATGATGTCGGCGCCGATTGCGCATATCGGCATCAGTTTCCTGGCCTTCTCGACGGTGGCACGTATGGCTTGCGGATCAGGCGAGCGACGCATCGCCTCGAGCACTCTTGCCGACCCGCTCTGCACGGCAAGGTGGAGATGTTGCGCGATCCGGCGCGAACCGGCCATCAGCTCGAGCACCTGGTAGATCTCCTCGAACGGCTCCAGCGAGCAGAGCCGGATGTCGGGAACGCCCTCGGCTTCCTCGTATCGCCGCAGTAAATGAGCCAGCCCGCCCTCGCCGGTGTCGCGGCCCCAGTGGCCCAGATGGATGCCGGTGAGCACCACCTCCTTGAAGCCATCCCGGGCGAGAGCCCGCAGCCGGCGCAGGACCTCGTCGGAGCGCAGGCTCCTGCTGCTGCCGCGGATCAGCCTCACCACGCAGTAGCTGCACTCCTGATCGCAGCCTTCCTGAACCTTCAGGAAAGCCCTTGTCTTGTCTCCGAAATCGGTCTCCGGTTCGAACGGAATCGGCAGGCACTCGTCGGCATCATTCTCCCCTGAGACTGCGTGGTACAGCTCCTGCCGTTGGGCCAGGCCGAACACCTCGTCGACCTCCGGCATCTCCGCCAGCAAACCGGCAGCCCGGTCGGCAAAGCAACCGGTTACGTACAGCCTGCTGCCCGGCGCCGCCCGCTTGAGGCGCCTGATCGCCCCGCGCGCAGAGCGATCGGCGCGGCTGGTGACGGTGCAGGTGTTGACCACGATCAGATCGGCGCCGGAGGGCTCGCGCGCCTCGCGCAGTCCTCTGGATTTCAGAGCCGCCCGGATCGCTGCGCTGTCGGACTGGTTCAGCTTGCAGCCGAATGTCTGGAGGTAGTAAGTCTTCAACTCTCGAGGGAAAGCTTGAGCTTTTCCGCTTTGCGCTCGACGCCCTCCGCCATCTCCCGCTTGTAGGCAATCAGCGCTTCGCGCAGATCGGGGTCTTTGAGCGCGAGGATTTGAACCGCGAGCAGCGCGGCGTTCGTGGCTCCCCACGCGCCGACCGCCATCGTTGCCACGGGGATGCCCGGGGGCATCTGGACGATTGCCAGCAAGGCGTCCATCCCTTTCAGCGGTGACGAGTCGAGGGGTACGCCGATCACGGGCAGGATGGTCTCGGCGGCGAGGACGCCGGGCAGGTGCGCCGCCCCGCCGGCCGCGCCGATGATCACCTGCACGCCCTGCTGCTCCGCTTCGGACAACAGCCAGCGGGTGCGCTCGGGGCTGCGATGGGCGCTGGAGACGGTGATTTCGAACGGCACCTCGAACCGCTTCAGCATCTTCACAGCCGGTTCCATTGCCGGCATGTCGCTGTCGCTCCCCATCAGAATCAGTACTTTGGAAGGCATATCGACAAACCTTTGACCATTTGGCCTACAGTATAACCGAGGCTATGTCGGGGGGCTAGCTGCGGTTGGCCGTCATGGCGTTGTGAGCGATGTCGCTGCGGTAGCGGGCGCCGTCGAAGTCGATGCGCTCGACCGCCTTGTAGACGCGGTAGATTGCTTTGGGGAGTTCGGGAGCGACGGCCGTGACGTTGAGGACCCTGCCGCCGGAGGTGATTATCCTGCCGTCTTCCATTTTGGTTCCCGCGTGGAAGACTGTCACCCCTTGCAACTCCTCGGCCCGGTCGATGCCGGTGATCTCCATGCCCTTGGCATAGGATCCCGGGTAGCCGTCGACCGCGACGACGACGGTCACCGCATGCTTGTCGGGCGCCTGGAGTTTGATCCCCACCATGTTGTCCTCGGCTGCGGCGAAGAGTATCTCGAACAGGTCCGAGCGCAGCAACGGCAGGACCACCTGGGTTTCAGGATCGCCGAAGCGGCAGTTGTATTCCAGGATCTGCGGGCCCTCGTCGGTCAGGATCAGGCCGCAGTAAAGCACGCCGGTGTAGGGGCGGCCCTCCTCCATCATCGCCCCGATGGTCGGGCCCACGATCTCGGTCAGGATCCTGCGGTGTGTCGTGATGTCGACCATCGTCGACGGCGCGTAGGCGCCCATGCCGCCGGTGTTGGGCCCCTCGTCGCCGTCGAAGGCCTTCTTGTAGTCGCAACTGGGTATCAACGGCAGGAAGCGCTCGCCGTCGGAGAGGACCATGAAAGAGACCTCGACGCCGGCAATGAATTTCTCGACTATGATCCGCTCCCCGGCCGGCCCGAAGCGCTGCTCGACCATCAAGGCTCTGGCGCCGTCGAGGGCCTCCTTGCGGTCCATGCAAATGAGGACGCCCTTGCCCGCCGCCAGGCCGTCGGCCTTCAGCACGACGGGGAAGCCGAATTCGCGCGATTTGATCGCCATGGAGGCGTCTTCAAAGGAATTACAAATGCGGGATGGGGCGGTGGGGATACTGTTGCGCTCCATGAAACGCTTGGCGAAGACTTTCGAAGACTCGAGTTGTGCCGCCTCAGTCCCCGGCCCGAAGATCCTCAGGCCGCTCTTGCGGAACACGTCGGCAATGCCGATGCTCAGCGGCATCTCGGGGCCGACAACCGTCAAGTCGATGCTCAACTCCCCGGCAAAGCGCGCCAGTTCCACGGTACTTTCGGGGGAGATGGGTACGCAGGTCGCGTCCATCGAGATGCCGCCATTGCCGGGCGCACAGAAAACTTCCCTGACCCGCGGGCTGCCGCCCAGCGTCTTGACCAGGGCATGTTCCCTTCCGCCGCTCCCGACTACTAGGACTCTCATAGGCCTGGGAGGGAGTTAAAGTAAGTTTCTGACAACTGCGGCCTGAAATCCTCGGGCACCCTCAAAGGCTTCGAAGCGGACCTGCTGGCCTTCTTCCAGTGACCTGCTGCCGGGCTCCGAAATGGCCGAATGGTGAACGAACACTTCTGCGCCGCTACGGTCGTCGACGATGATTCCGAATCCCTGGACCTCGTTGAACCACTTGACCTTGCCTGTGCTGCTAACTGTTTCGTGCACTTTGTGACCTTATTATTATGACTGTTTCTGGCCCCTACCAGCGTTTACAGTATCTTTTGCGCCGCTCCAAGTGTCAAGTGCAAGGTGCCGGCCCCAATCTCGACGTAGAATCGCGAAGCGCGGAGTGCGTTGACGCCCTCGCCGGGGCACTGCTATCCTGAGTGCCATTTTTGAGAGAGATTTGGAAATAGAAAGGGTAAAAAGTTGACGATCAGCCTCAGCGATTTGACAGCGCTTTGCAAGCGGCGGGGATTCATCTATCAGAGCTCGGAGATCTACGACGGTATCAACGGTTTCTGGGACTACGGTCCACTGGGCGTCGAGCTGAAAAACAACGTGCGCAGGCATTGGTGGGACACCATCGTGCGCTCGCGCCAGGACGTGGTCGGCATGGACGCCACGATCATCATGCACTCCCGCATCTGGGAGGCCTCGGGCCACGCCGATCATTTCACCGACCCGATGGTCGATTGCAAGGAGTGCAAGCGGCGCTTCCGCGCCGACACGCTGGCGGGCGACAAGTGCCCCGAGTGCGGCGGCGAGCTGACCGAGGCGCGGCAGTTCAACCTGATGTTCAAGACCTTCGTCGGCGCTTCGGAGGACAGCAGCTCGGTCGCCTACCTGCGGCCGGAGACCGCCCAGGCGATCTTCGCCCAGTTCAAGAACGTCACCTCGACGTCGCGCGTGAAGCTGCCTTTCGGCATCGCGCAGGTGGGCAAGAGCTTCCGCAACGAGATCAACCCGCGCAACTTCACCTTCCGCTCGCGCGAATTCGATCAGATGGAGCTGGAATTCTTCGTGCGCCCCGAAGAGACGGGCAAGTGGTACGAGTACTGGCGCGACGCCCGCTTCCAGTGGTACGTCGACATCGGCGTCAGGCAGGAGAACCTGCGGCTGCGCGACCACGAGAAGCACGAGCTGGCGCACTACGCGGCGGCCTGCGTCGATATCGAGTACAACTTCCCCTTCGGCTGGGCGGAGTTGGAGGGCGTGGCCGACCGCGGCACATTCGACCTCGACCAGCACATCAAACACAGCGGCAAAGACCTCAGCTTCTTCGACGACGAGAGTCAGGAGAAGCTGGTGCCGGCGGTTATCGAATCGTCGGCCGGCCTCGACCGCACGGTGCTGACGCTGCTGGCCGACGCCTACGAGGTCGAGAAACTGGAGGACGGCACGGAGCGCAACCTGCTTCGCTTCCACCCGCACATCGCGCCGGTGCAGGTGGCGGTCTTCCCCCTCATCAAGAAGTTGCGGGAGCCCTCGGTCAAGCTCGAGGCCGACCTGCGGCGGTGGCGCTTCGTGACGTATTATGACGAGAAGGGAGCCATCGGGCGGCGCTACCGCAGGCAGGACGAGGCGGGCACTCCCTATTGCGTGACGATCGATTTCGACACGCTCGAGGACAACGCCGTCACCGTGCGCGACCGCGACTCGATGAAGCAGGACCGTGTGTCGATCGACAACCTGCGCGGTTATCTGGAAGAGCGCCTGTTTTAGGCTGATGACAGGGACGAGGAAGGCTGGAGAGGTGGCCTGGTACGCAGAGTGGTTCGGACGCCAGTACCTGGAGCTCTATGCACACCGCGACCGCCGGGAAGCGGTCGGCGACATCGACAGGCTGGAAAAACTCGTCGCCCTACGGCGCGATCTGCCCATCCTCGATCTCGCCTGCGGCAACGGACGGCATTCGCTGGAATTGGCGGCGCGGGGTTACGAGGTGGTCGGCCTCGACCTCAGCGAAGAGTTGCTCGAGGTGGCAAGGGCGGCCGCGGGCGAGGCGGGATTGGCGGTGAGGTTCGTGCAGGCCGACAAACGCTCGATACCGTTCGTCAGCACATTCGGCTTCGTGCTCAACTTCTTCACCTCGTTCGGCTATTTCACCGAGGAGAAAGACAACCTTGCCGTGCTGCTGGGCATCCGGCGTTGCCTCGTGCCGGGCGGCGGCTTTCTGATTGACCATCTGAACCGGGAGCATGTTCTGGCACACCTGGTGGCCGAGGACGTCCGTGAGGTCAACGGCAAGATCATTACCCAGCGCCGCCGCTTCGATGAGGCAGCGGGCAGGGTGGAGAAGGCGATCGAGGTGTCGGCGGGAGGAGCGGTGCAAACGTTCCGCGAGTCGGTGCGTCTTTATTCGCCGGTTGAATTCGACGAGATGGCCTCGGCGGCCGGATTGAAGATCACCTCGATTCGCGGCTGTCTCGACGGCTCGGATTTCGGTTCCGAGTCGGAGCGGATGATCGTAGTGGGGGAGCGGCCGTTATGAAGCGATTAGGCTTGTTGGATCTTCCGGGGACCACGCACCTCTATTGCAATTATTTGAAGCGCGAGGAGAACGCCGTTTCGCTGTTTGGCCGCAATCCTTTCGATATCCTGTCGATTCGGGCCCAGGCGGCGGCGCTCTCGGGCATCGATTACCAGCGCGAGCAGCTCTCGGCTGTTCTCGAAAAGCAGAACCGGGGTTGGGATGCCGACGATGCGACTCTCGCCAACTGCAGGCGCCTGAAGAAGCCCAACTGCCTAGCGGTTGTCACCGGCCAGCAGGTGGGGCTGCTGGGCGGCCCGCTCTACACGGCCATCAAGGCTCTGCACGCTGTCCGCCTCGCGGAGCACTATGAGCGCGAGCTGGGGCAGCCGGTTGTGCCGATATTCTGGATGGAACTGGAGGATCACGATCTCGAGGAGGTGAGCCGGATCACCGTCAAGGACTCCGAGCATCACCTCCATGACCTGCAGCTCAGCCCCGCGGGCTCTGCTGCCAACTCGCGCAAACCGGTCAAGGATATTGCCCTCGGCAATGACATCGAGAGGATCAGGCGCGAGCTGGAGAAGATCTGGCCGCCGACTGAACACACCAGGGAAATCTTCAGCTTGATGAAAGCCAGTTACACGCCGGCGAGGACGTTTTCCGAAGCCTTCGCGCGGTTCCAGGCGCGCCTGCTCTCGCGCTTCGGCCTGATTCTGGCCGATCCATCCGATCCGGCTTTCAAGCGGCGGACGGTGGGGATCTTCGCCAGGGAGATCGACGGCCCGCTCACGGATCTTGAAAGCTACAAGTCCCACACGAAGAGGATGCGTGAAGCCGGATTTCATCTCCAGGTGGGGACCCGCGCGGGGCACCTCCAGCTTTACATGCTCGTGGACGGAGAGAAGCGGCGAATGGTGGGAAGCGGCGGCGGATTCAAGCTCAGCGGCTCCGACACGAAACTCAGTCGGGAGGATATCGAGGCCGTTTTAAAGAAAGATCCCGGCAGGTTGATTCCTTCCGTGTTGCTGAGGCCTTTGGTGCAGGACACACTGTTCCCGACGCTTGCCTACGTGGGGGGGCCTGCAGAGGTCGCCTATTGGGCGCAGTTGAAGCCGCTTTACGAGGCTGCCGGCATCCCGATGCCCGCGGTCGTCCCCCGCGCCGGGGCGACCCTGATGGGCTCGGCCTCGCGCCGCTATATCCGCAAGTTCGAGATCGAGCTGGAACAAGGCGAGATCTTTCAGCCCAAGGAGACTCTGGTGGGGCACATCCTCTCCGAGCACATTCCGTCCCACTCGAAGTACATTTTCCGCTGGGCGCGCAAGGAGATCCTCGAGGCCCTCGCACGCCTCCACGGCGAGTTGGAGGCCGATGACAAGAGTTTCGCCCAGGCGACGGAGGCTGTGCAGCAGAAGATCGAATACCACCTGGAGAAACTGGAAGGGAAGTACAAGCGTGCGATGGAAAGGAAGCACGAGGTGGTCGTGCGGCAGATCGAGCGCCTCTCCAACACGCTCTTCCCCCGCGGCCTGCTGCAGGAGCGGGTGTTTCCGCAGGCGCAGTATGTGAATCTTTACGGCTCCGCCGCCTACGATCTGATCGCCGAAGCGCTCAACCCGGCGGGACCCGATCACTGTTTCATCGAGGTTTGACGCGATGAGTGAAACCGGACTCGATGCCATGGCCTTCGCGCCCCATGCCGACGACATAGAGCTCTGTTGCGGCGGCACGCTGATCAAGCTGGTGGATCGGGGCTACCGTATCGGCTGCTGCGATCTTACCGAGGGCGAACTGGGCACGCGCGGCACCACTAAGGAACGGCGGGCTGAGGCCGGGAAGGCCGCGGCGATCATGGGACTGGCGATCAGGGAGAACCTCAAATTGCCGGACGGCGACATCGTCAACAATTACGATAACAGGCTGAAGATCATCCGCGTGCTGCGCAAGCACCGCCCGGATTTCGTCTTCACAAGCTATTGGGTCGACCGCCATCCCGATCACGCCGCCAGCAGCCGCCTGGTCACTGAAGCCTGCTTCTACTCCGGCCTGCGGCGGATCGAGACGGGACAGGAGCCCTTCCGCCCGAAGATGATTTTCTATTTCCAGCACCGCGACGAGTTCGAGCCGAGTTTCCTGGTCGACATCAGCGAGGAGTTCGAGCGGAAGATGGAAGCGGTGGCGGCGCACGGGAGCCAGTTTTTCGATCCGGACTCGAGCGAGCCCGACACTTTTATCAGCAGCGGCTACTTCATGGAAGCGCTTGTAAAGCGGATGGAATACTATGGGATGCGCATCGGCGCCCGCTACGCCGAGCCGTTCCTGATCCGGCAGTATATCAGCGTCGACGATCCCCTCGAGCTGTTCGCCAATGTGGACGCCGACCGGATAATGAGCACGCCGCCGGTGGAGAGGTGAGCAAGTGCAACTGAATATCGGCATGGTCTGCTACCCGACATTCGGCGGCAGCGGAGTGGTCGCCACCGAGCTGGGCAAGCACCTCGCAACCCTGGGGCACGAGGTGCACTTCATCACCTATGACGTGCCGTCGCGGCTCCAGGGCTTCCACGAGAACATCTTTTTCCACAACGTCGATGTGCCGCCGTACCCGCTCTTCACCTACCCGCCCTACAGCGTCGCGCTGGCCAGCAAGATGGCGGAGGTCGCCCGCCGGGCCCACCTCAACATCATGCACGTTCACTATGCCGTGCCGCACGCCACCAGCGCATTCCTGGCCAAAACGATGATCTCGCCCTGGTGCATCAAGATCGTCACCACGCTGCACGGCACCGACATCACCCTCGTCGGCTCCGATCCCTCCTACCTGCCGATGACGCGCTTCAGCATCGAGCAGAGCGACGCCGTCACCGCCGTCAGCCGCTGGCTGAGGTGGCAGACGATCAAGCATTTCCACACCAAGCGGACGATCGAGGTGATCCCCAACTTCGTCGATCCCGACCGCTTCAAGCCCGGCGCCAAACCGGGGTTGCGCGAGCGCCTCTCGCCCGACGGGCGGCCGATCATGATGCACGTCTCCAACCTGCGGCCGGTCAAGCGAGCCCGCGACCTGCTCGACATCCTGGCCTTCGTGCGGGCGCGAACCGAGGCGCGGCTGATCATCGTCGGCGACGGGCCCGAGAGGCCGATCCTGGAGGAGTCGGCGCGCAAGCGGCACATGGACGACGACATCATCTTCCTCGGCAACTACGCCGACATCGAAGAGTTGCTGCCGGCGGCCGACGTGCTGCTGCTGCCGAGCGCCAGCGAAAGCTTTGGCCTCGTGGCCTTGGAGGCCATGAGCTGCGGCGTCCCGGTGATCGCCTCCGATGTCGGCGGTCTGCCCGAGGTGGTCGAGCACGGCAAGAACGGCTATCTCTTCGAGGTCGGCGACACCGGCGCGATGGCCGAGGGTGCGGCGGAGATCATGACCGACCCGGAGGTGCACAAGCGGATGTCGGCAGCCGCCCGCTCCACCGCCGTTGAGCGCTTCCCAACCGACAGAATCACCGAGCGTTACATCGACATCTACAAAAGGCTGCTGTTCATCGCCTGATTGCCTCAAGATATCGGTTGTCGACAAAAGCCTTACCCAAGCAGTAGCGGCTTGTTACCACGTACATTAGCTGACAGCCACGATTCTCCACGTACATAGTCTTCCATGCTTGTGCAACCCCTAGATATAGCGGTGATGGCGGGGTTGGGAATGAGAATGTAGTGGTTGCAAACGGCCAGGCTAACTGTTATAATATCAACTGCTTACGGCGAGCCCCAGGGAGTGGAGTGGTGACAAAACTCTTTCTGCGGGACCGCCTTGTTGCAGCCAAGGAAGAACCCCGCCTCGGAATTCATTCATTTCATCGATTCTTCGGTAAACTCATACCCGCCATCCCGGCCGCCGCCGTAGAGCTCTTCAGCGAGCCGGGCGAGCTGGTACTCGATCCTTTCTGTGGCTCGGGGACGACGCTGGTGGAGTCAATCGTCCGCGGGCGCGACGCGGTGGGCATCGATATCAATCCGCTCTCCGTGCTGATTTCCAAGGTAAAGACGACGTTGGTCGATCCCGAGGACGTGATCCTGGAGACCAAGGACGCGCTGCGCCAGGGGCGGATCATCCTCGGAAACGGCCTGCCTCCCCCCCCTTATTGCGTCAACATCCACCACTGGTACAGGCCCTCGGTGATCCGCGAGCTGACGGCACTGCATACCGCAGTCAACGGCAAGCCGGTGGGAGCCGCCCGCAACTTCATGGCGGCCTGCCTCAGCGCAATCAACCGCAACGTCTCCAACGCCGACCCGCAGCACGTGTTTCCCGGCTACAGCAAACGTCTGCGGCGGCTCGACATGGAACGGGGCCGCCGGATCGACGTCTTCGAGACCTTCGCCACCGGCGTCCGCAAGCGTGTCGCTTACCTTGAGGAGTTGCACGAGCGGATGAACGGCACGGGCCGGGCCACAGTCCACCGTGCGCAGGCGGATTCCCCGCCGGCGATCAACCGCGAGGTCGCCCTCGTGGTCACCAATCCCCCATACATCAGCTCGGTTCGCTATCTCGAGACGCTGAAGCTGGAGATGAGCTGGGCGGGGTTGATCGGCAACGCGGGCGCCTACCGCGAGCTCGATCGCCTGCAGATCGGCACCGAACGCTTCGGCGCCGCGGAGAAGTGCGAATATCTGGAGTCGGGAATCGCGGAGGTCGACGATCTCAGCCGGCGCCTGTTCAAAGCGGGCCATCGCGGCATGAGCCGCACCGTGAGCCTCTATTTCAGCCGCATGAAGGCCGCCCTGGGAACCTGGGACAAAGCCATGCGCACTGGCGGCCGGATGGTATTCAAGCTCAGCCCGAGCCGCGTCAGGGGCGAGGTGGTGTCGACGCCCGGGATCGTCACGCGGATGCTGGAGCGCCTCGGCTACAGCCTGGATGAGGAGTTTCTCGACGAATACAATCCCAACAGCCGTTCGCTGCTGACCTCGCGCAACTACTACAGCGGGCGCATCGACAGCGACACGATTCTCGTGCTGAGGAAACGATGAGCACGTCGGTCGCCGTCGAGAACCTCTACGTAATGCGTTACATGGGCAACAAGCGCAAGCTCTTGCCTCGTGTGAACGCCGCGATCAAGCGCCTCTCGCGCCAGGGAGACCTGCTGATTGATCTGATGGCCGGCACGCACAGCGTCGGCTTCTCGCTGTCGCAGCGCAACCGCATCGTGGCCAACGACATCGGGGTCTACGCGCTGCCCATCGGCAGGGCCCTGATGCAACGGCCCGCAGGCTTCCGGCCGGAACGCTACCTGCCCCTGATCGCCGCGGCTGCTGCTGAGAACCGCGGTGCGGGCAGCTTCCAGTTCTTCCAGACCCACTACGCCGACACCTACTTCAGCCCCCGGCAGTGCGCGGAGATCGACGACCTGCGCTACGCCGTGGAGGTGCTCGACGTGGAGGACCGCTACGCCGCCGACCTGGCGATGGCCGCGTTGATCAGCTCGATGTGCTACGCCCAGAGCACGCCGGGGCACTTCGCCCAGTTCATGCCCAAGAACCACAAGCGCATCGTGCCGTTGCGGGCCATCAGCATCGTCGAGGCCTTCAGGGAGCGCTTCCGCTTCTGGCCGATCCCCAACGCCGGCCGCAGGCACGAAGTGCTGGCCGAGGACTGGCGCGTGGTGTTCGCGGCAGGCTTTGCCGAGGAGGCGCGGGTGGTCTACATCGACCCGCCCTACAACACCGAGCAGTACAGCCGCTTCTACCACGTGCTGGAGACGCTCGTGCGCTACGACAATCCCAGCCTCAGCTGCAAGGCGCGCTACCGCGACGACCGCTTCAAAAGCAATTTCTCCTACCGCTCGCAGGTGGAGGAGGAATTCGCGGAGTTGTTCAGGCGATGTGCGGAGTCGTGCGGCGCCGACATCGTCCTTTCATACAGTTCGACGGGCCTGCTCGACGTGGAACAATTCGCCCGGCTTTGCTGTCCGTACTACCGGTTGCAGGAAGTGGAGCGGATCAGCCATCCCCACTCCACGCAGGGTAAGGGCACAAAAAGCGGGGTGATGGAACTGATAATTATCTTCAACCGTAGTTAATGCTGGCTGCCGATATGGTATAATCGGTTTAGAGGTAATCAAAAATGAGAGCCGCGGTTGGAATCGCATTATTGCTGTCCCTGGCCTTGCCGGCGCTGGCGCAGGAGGAAGAGAACACACTGCGCGACGCGAGGGTGGGCGAGTGGGCCCTCTACTCCGCTTCCGGCTCGATGCAGGAGCGCCATAGCGTGGTCGCCAGGCGGCGGGAAGTGGTGGTTGTGCGGGTCGACTCGATCATCAACGGCAAGGTCATCAGCAGCAACACGGTCAATTACCGCGTCAACACACCCCAGTTCCTCGCCGGGGCCGAGGGCCAGCAGCAGGTGCGGGCCGGCGGCCGCCTCTACGATTGCGTCGTTGTACGGCGCGGCAACCGGCTGTTCTATTACTCCAACGATGTGCCGGTTACCGGATTGGTGGCCGTCAGCCGCGGCGGCAACTCTATTCAGGAAATAATCGATTACGGTTTCTGATCGCGCAGCTTCCCGCAAATTTAACTCCACTATTCGGGAAATTTTTCACAATATTTGTGTGTTTTGAGTGCCAAGCCTGCTTGCCCGCCCCTCTGCCGCACCGCACCCTTGGCAGAACCGGTGCGGGCGCACGGCAAGTGAAACAGGAGGAATAAGCTTATCTTTAACAGTAAGTTAAAGAGATATTCAAAATTATTCATGGATTGCGTTCCGCGGCTGTTGCGCGGGCGCGAATTCCCCATTCGCTGAAAGCTGCGCAATCCTTGACTTCACCAACCGCGCAAACTATCCTAAATTGATTTGTTATTGGAACGGTGAAAGCCGTAAGGCTTTTTCATCACTTATTTAACTTCTAATACCCGGGAGTAATCATGCGAGTGGTACAGAATTTTCGCTGGCACGCGCGCGCTGGGCAGGGGGCGGTGACCGCCTCCAAAGCGCTTGCCGACATCGCCGCGGTAGAGGGGAGATATGCCCAGGCATTCGCGGAATACGGTGCTGAGAAACGCGGCGCGCCCGTGGTGGCTTTCAACAGGGTAAGCGAGAAGCCGATTCGCCTGTACTGCGCGATCGAGGAGCCCAACTGGATCATTTGTTTGGACCCGTCGCTGATCGGCCCGGTTGACATCGCCGCCGGGGCCTGCCTGGACAGCAATTTCATCATCAACACGGCACACGATGCCGCCTGGCTGCGCGAGCACATCGAGTTCGGCATGATGGATTTCTTCTACCTCGACGCGACCAAGATTGCGACTGAGGAGATCGGCCGCGACATCCCCAACTCGGTGATCCTCGGCGCCATCGTCAAGGCGTCCGGCCTGTTCGACTACGAAATTTTCAAGCGCATCCTTGGCGACAAGATGCACCACGAGTTCACCAAGAAGATGGCCGAGGGCAATATGCGCTGCTTCCAGCGCGGCTTTGAGGAGGTGGTCAAAGGATGAGCGAGAAAGAAGGAATGCTGAAGAAGGAGCGCCTGCTGACCTGGCGCCAGGTCGGACCCGGCGCCCAGGTGATGACGCCCGGTACCAGCAAGAAATACAAGTCGAGCGAGTGGTCCGTGCGCCACATGAACTGGAATCCCGAGACTTGCATCCACTGCCTCCTGTGCTGGGCCACGTGCCCCGACCTGTGCATCAAGGTTGAGGAGGGGAAGATGGCCGGCGTCGATCACTATTACTGCAAGGGATGCGGGATCTGCGAGCGAGCCTGCCCGACCGATCCGAAGAGCCTGAGTTTCGAGCCGTTCGACGGCGGGAAGGAGGAGTGAGCCATGCCGACTGTTACGGAGAAACTGAAGACGACGAAAGACAGTAACGCGGCGATGGGAGAGGCGATGCGGCAGATCAACCCCGATGTTATCTGCGCCTACCCGATCACTCCCTCGACGCCGATAATGGAGACGTTCGCGATGTACCTTGCCGACGGCGAGGTCGACACGGAGCTGGTGGCCGTGGAGAGCGAGCACAGCGCGATGAGCGCCTGCGTCGGCGCCGCCGCGGCCGGAGCGCGCGTGATGAACGCGACTGCGGCCAACGGCTTGGCGCTGATGTTCGAGATCCTCTGCGTCGCCTCGGGGCTGCGGCTGCCGCTGGTGCTGGGCATCGCCAACCGCCCGATCAGCTCGCCGTTGAACATCCACGGCGACCACTACGACACCTACGGCGTGCGCGAGGCGGGCTGGATCCAGCTCTACAGCGAGAACGCGCAGGAGACCTACGACAACATGATCCAGGCGGTGCGCATCAGCGAGCATCCCGATGTGCGCACGCCGGTGATGGTTTGCATGGACGGCTTCCAGAGCAGCCACTGCGCCGAGAACATCGTTATCGAGCCCGACAAGTTCGTCACGGACTTCGTCGGCACCTACAAGCCGTCCTACACAACTTTCCTCGATGTCGACAATCCGACGACGATGGGTGCCTACGACCTGCCCAACTACCTGTTCGAGCACAAGCGGGAGCAGCACCAGGGCCTGCTGGAAGCCCCTGCGGTGATCGAGGCTGTCGGCAAGGAGTACGGCGAGAAGACCGGCCGCCCCTACGGTTTCGTGGAGGAATATCGTCTGGAGGACGCGGAGTTCGCGGTGGTAGCTATGAACGCCACCTGCGGCACCGCCAAGGATGTGGTCGACGAGCTGCGCGAGGAAGGTATCAAGGCGGGGCTGCTGAAGGTGCGCGTCTACCGGCCGTTCCCTTACGAGATCGTGGCGCAGGCGTTGAAGCCGCTGAAGGCGGTTGCCTGCCTGGACCGCATGCTTCCCAACGGCGCCATGGGCGGCCCGTTGTTCAACGAAGTCCGCAGCGCTCTTTACGACTTCGCCGTCAAGCCCTCCGTGGTCAACTACATCTACGGAATCGGCGGGCGCGACCTGCAGCCGAAGCACCTGCGCAGGGCCTTCCTGCGGTTGAAGGACATCGGCACGAGCGGCGAGACCGGACCGTACGTCGACTATCTGAACTTGCGCGAGTAGGAGGAGAAGACCATGGCAGCGATAACACTGAAATCAGCCGCGGCTATGCCGCTGAAGATGGCGCCGGGCCACAAAGCCTGCCCCGGCTGCGGCCTGCCGATAATCTGCAAGCAGGCGTTCAGCCAGGTCGAGGATCCATTGGTGGTGAGCGTGGCCACCGGCTGCCTGGAGATCATCTCCAGCGGCTACCCCGTCACGGCCTGGAACATCCCGTTCATCCACAGCGCGTTCGAGAACGCGGCGGCAACCATATCCGGCGCCGAGGCGACCTACATCTCGCTGAAGCGGCGCGGGCGCATCCCGGCCGACAAGAAGATCAAGTTCGCGGCGTTGGCCGGTGACGGCGGCACCTACGACATCGGCCTGCAGGCGCTCAGCGGAGCGCTGGAGCGCGGGCACAACTTCGTTTACATCTGCTTCGACAACGAGGCTTACATGAACACGGGCGGCCAGCGCAGCGGCGGCACGCCGATGGGTTCGTCGACGACCACCGCCCCGGCGGGCAAGGTGAAGGCGGGCAAGTTGCAGTTCAAGAAGGACCTGACGATGATCTGCGCCATGCACCACATCCCCTACGCCGCCCAGGTTGCGCCGAGCCGCTGGCGCGACCTGATGAAGAAGGCACGCAAGGCGTTCGACTACGAGGGCCCGGCCTTCATCAACGCGCTCAGTGTTTGCCCGACCGGCTGGAAGAGCGACGCCTCGATGGGCATGGAGATCACCCAGATGGCGGTCGACTCGTGCATGTTCCCGCTCTTCGAGGTGGAGAACGGCCTGGTGCGTGTGACTTACAAGCCGAAGGAGAAGCTGCCCGTGGCCGAGTACATGAAGCACATGGGCCGCTTCCGCCACATGTTCAAGCCGGAGAACGCGGAGTTCCTGGGCCGTATCCAGGAGGCGGTCGACGAGCGCTGGGAGTGGCTGCTGCTGCAGGACCGCTTCACGCGCGAGCTCGAGGCGGAGAAGAAGGCAGAAAAGGAATAGGGGGTCTGTAAGGGCCTTCTGTTCACTGACGTTGCATGCTCAGCCGGGCGCGGTATATCAACCGCGCCCGGTTTTTCATATCTCCTTTGAACCGGGCTTTCATTGCCGAAAGTGTCCAGGCGGAGCTCAAAGGACGTTCGGGATTTGACGGATCTCAAGACCTCATTGCTCGACACCCATAAGTCATCAAGAACTTTAGCTGTAGAAATTCTGTTTTCATAACACTAAAATATTTGAATCCACGGT
>Ga0307379_10003565_pt1 | contig 22546 bp, 16 predicted proteins | sample UN2MG_FD_202237 | JGI IMG/M metagenome (GOLD analysis project Ga0307379, IMG submission 202237) | Soil microbial communities from Risofladan, Vaasa, Finland - UN-2 | ecosystem: Environmental > Terrestrial > Soil > Coastal area > Acid sulfate soil | place: Finland: Risofladan, Vaasa | collected... | reverse complement strand
ACCCTATTCCAGCCACAGCAACCGGGCTTGGCACTTCCTGGGCGAGGTGGGGATCGCCTTTCTGGACGAGGTCGAAGGGGCCGACGACTGGGTCTGGTTCGCGATGAACGTCTTCCACAACGTCTACCCCGTCTGGTGCGACGACGACGGCGGCTGGCACGAGGGCACCAGCTACTGGAACAGCTACGTCAGCCGCTTCACCTGGTGGGCCGACGTGATGCGCGCCTCCATGCGAATCAACGCCTACGACAAGCCCTATTTCTCCAGGGCCGGCTACTACCCGATGTACCTCATGCCGCCGAACAAGGTCGGCGGAGGGCTGGGCGATCTGGTCGCCGGCCGGCGCGCCGCGCAGAACGTGCCGCTGGTAAGCATCCTGGCGGCGCAATCCGGCAACGGGCACTGGCGATGGTACGTCGACCAGATGGGCGGCCTTCAAGAGACCCCCGGCTACGTCGGTTTCATCCGCGGCACGCTTCCCAAGGTCGAGCCCAGGGAGCCCGACGACTTGCCCTCCTCCCGGCTGTTCCGCGGCACCGGGCAGGCCTACCTCAACAGCACGATCCGCGACGCCGACGACGACGTGCAAGTCGTCTTCAAATCAAGCCCCTTCGGCACACAGTCGCACGGGTACGAGGCCAACAACTCGTTCCTCCTTTGGGCATACGGCCAGCGCCTGTTGATCCGCAGCGGGTACCGCGACATCTACGGCAGCGACCATCATAAACGTTGGATGTGGAGCACCCGAAGCGTCAACAACATCACGGTCGACGGCCACGAACAGGGCCGCCGCACCGCCGCGGCCAAAGGGCGAATCACCGCCTTCCAGACCACGCCGGCGATCGACGTGGTGGTCGGCGAGGCGGGCGACGCGTACGTCGGCGAGAAGACCGACGACAATCCGCAGGGCAAGGTGCTCGACCGCTTCACCCGCGCGATCCTGTTCGTCAAGCCGGAGCTGATCGTCGTCTTCGACCGGCTTGTGGCTCGCCGACCGTCGAGGTTCGAGTACTGGCTGCACGCGCTCAACGAGATGGCCGTCACCGATCAGCACGACGTCGAAGTCTGCGCCGGCGACGTGGTCTCTGCGATCGACTTCCTCGCGCCGGAGGGGCTCACGTTCTCTCAGACGGACCAGTACGACCCCAACCCGCGCCCCCGCATCAAGCTCCGCGAGTGGCACCTGACTGCGACCACGCCGGCGAAGTCGAAGGCGATTGAGTTCGTCACGATCATGCGCCCGCATCGGGCCGGCGAAAAGGTGCCCGGCGAGGCGAAGCTCCGGCGGATCGACGGCGGCTACGTGCTCACGGCCGCGCTCACCGACGGCCGGGTCGTGGCGCTTCTGCCCACCGACGATTCGGCCACGCTCACCGCCGAAGGGCTGGAAACGCCGGGCAAGATCGTCGTCGAGCGGAGACGCCCGGACGGCTCCGTGGTCCAGACCGTGCAATTGGAGGAGTGATTCAAGCCGATCCTCGTTTGTTCTTGCCCGGTGTGCCACTGCTTCGCAGAAGCAGTGTTTCCATCCGGATCTTCACGTCGACACTGCTTCTGCGAAGCAATGGCACACCCCCAAGCCAAGCCCATATAGACTCATCACACCATGCAGCTCGGAATCCACCTAGGCACGTTCCCTCGCCCGACGCTCGAAGCGGCGCTCGACGCCGTCCAGTCGCACGGGCTCGGCTGCGTGCACTTCAACTTCAAGTCGGTCGGGCGGGAGTCGATGCCCGGGCGAATCGACGAGGCGATGTGCACGCGGATCGCGCGGGAAATCGCGGCCCGGGGGCTCTCCATGGGGACCGTGTCGGGCACGTTCAACATGATCCATCCCGACCCCGCCAGGCGGCAGGACGGGCTTCGGCGGCTGAGCGTGCTCGCTGGTGCGGCCCGGCGGTTGGGCACGTCGATCATCACCCTCTCGACCGGCACGCGCGATCCGGACGACATGTGGCGACGGCATCCCGGCAACGACACGCCAGAAGCCTGGCGCGACCTGGTCGAGTCGCTGTCGGCCGTCGTCGAGATCGCCGAGGAGCATGCGGTGACGATGGCCTTCGAGCCGGAGGTCTCGAACGTGGTCGATTCGGCCGCGAAGGCCGCGCGCTTGTTGCACCAGATCGGCTCGCCGCGGCTGAAGATCGTCATGGACGGGGCCAACCTGTTCCACGCGGGCGAGCTGGCCCGAATGCACGAGGTCCTCGACGAAGCATTCGAGCTCTTGGGCCCGCACATCGTCCTCGGCCACGCCAAGGATCTCGACCGGGACGGCGAGGCGGGCCAGATCCCTGCGGGGCAGGGCCTGCTCGACTACGACCACTACCTCGCCCTGTTCCACAAGGCCGGCTTCCGCGGCCCATTGATCCTGCACGGTCTGGGGGAGAGCGACGTGCCCGGCTGCGTGTCGATGCTGCGCGAGAAGCTGAGCCGGCTCGGCTCCGGATAAGCATCGCGCGCAGACAACCTATCCAAGAAAGCGATGGACGGTCAGACGCCCGATAGCAGGAAGTCACACGGACACCGGCTCCCGGTGCCGAAGCTCTTGCCAGAGCTGCTTCAAGGGGGCGACGCTCGTTCGCGACAGCGTGTCCGAGGCATACGCGACCCGGCAGTAAAGGTCGGCGAGCCGGCGCACGTCCTGGGAAAGCGAGTGGACGCGGGTGCCGAGATCGTGGGCGAACTCGTGCGGCGTTTGCTCGGGGCCGCGCGCCCAGCCGTGCTCCCGGGCCCAGGCCTCGAGGGCCTCGAAGCTGTAGCGGACCAGCTCCTCCGGCGAACAGCGGTCGGCCATGCCCGTGGCGAAGGGATCGGGAAAATCGGCGAACGGCCGGTGCGTTGGTGCTTGGGGGCCTTCGCCCGACTCCGCCGCCTGATCGGCTGCGCCGGCCCGCCCGCCGAACAGTCGCTGCCAGAACTCTCGCAGCTCTTGAAGAAAACTGCGCATCGCGGCGAGCAAGTCGGCTCGCGAGCGCCAGAGCCAGTAGCCAATGACGAGCAGGAGGACGCCGTAGAAGATCCACTTCAGCAGCGTGCCGAACGAAGACGTCGCGCTGCCCATGAGCGCCGCGGGGTCGAACCACGGTCGCCTGTCGCCCTGGTCGGCGGTGCCGCCGTCCTCCGTGTTTTCGGAGTCGGGCTGTTGGGCCTCGTCGCCGCCGCGATCGCTTTCGCGCCAGCCCCCTCGACTTGACGATTCCGACTCCGACTCACGTCGCTCGTCGGCCTCTGCCGCACGGGAACGGCCGCCATCCTTTTCCGACTCGGCCTTCTTCGAGTCAGGCCGGGAACGTCTCCCCTGCTCGTCTTCTGGTGATTTCGACTCCGATTTCGCGCCTCGGCCTTGGTCGTCGCGTGCCGAGCGATCACCCTGTCGTTCGCCTTCCGACTTGGAGCGCGAGTCGCGGTCGCCGTTCTCGGCCGACGAGCGCGAGCTCTCCTGCCGGGCCTGGGAATCGGCATTCGAACGGCCCTCTTCGCCCCGTGAATCGGAGCTCGACGAGCCCTGTTCGCCTTGGGATTGCGAGCTTGCCCGTTGTTGCTGCGACTCGGCTCCCGATTGCGAGTCACCGCGGCCTTCTTTCGACCCGGTGGAGGAACTCCCCTCTTGGCCTTGCGAGCCCTGATCGGAACCACCCTGTTCGCCTTCTTTGCCCGCGGCGCCACCCTTCTGGTCCGACTCGGCTCCGCCCGGCGAGCCGCGCTCATCTCCCGCGCCCTCCGACCCGGAAGGTATGTCCTGATCTTCTTCTCGGGTGCCGACACGTGGGCCGCCTCGGTCCTCCTCGGCCGGGTCGCTCTTCATCACGGCGTGCCGCGACGATTCCAGGCGAGACGAGCCGACGTGGAAGGGCAGCTCGGCGAGCTCCAATTCGGCCCCGGGGCGCGGCAGCAGCAGGGCGAAAAAGAGGATCGCCACGATCAGCACGCAGCCGGTCGTGATCCAGAGGCCGGCCATCGCCGCCGGCATCTCGAGGTGTCGCTGACGCAAGTAACGGCGAAGCCCCAGGAAGCTGGTCGCCAGCAGCAGCGCCAGCCCGCTGGCCACGTACACCAGCAGGAGCTGAAAGGCGTATCCGCGGCTCTCGACGTCCTCCTTGGGGATGAACAACTGCCCGATCCCGAAGAGCGGGAGGGCCGCCAGCGAGAAGTAGACGACCCAGACGCCGGGGGCGTGCGGGCGCCGCTGCCGCCGGACGAACCGCTCCCACCAACTCGGCGGCTCCGCGTCGCGCGACGTGACCCCCTCCGGTTCCTCAGCCTCCTCGGGCTCCGGCGGCCCGGTCTGAGCCGCCTTCTCGTCGAGCCCGATCGTCTGCATCAGGCCCTCGCCCGAGGCGTCTTCGTTCTCATCGATCAGCGTGCAGTCCCAGGTCAGCTTGTGGGCGCACCACCAGATGAGCCCGATCAAGAGAAGGCTGCCCACCCAACCGAGGTCGGTGAACTTGTTGATCGCCAGGAGCGTCACCACGGCCAGGGGGGCCGCGAACGCGTTGGCCCGCTCTTTGCCTTCTTCGATCGCGATGCGCCCGATCAGCACGGCGCCCATCACGAACATGGCGAAGATGAAGTGGAGCCGTTCGCCATACTGGCCCTCGTAGACGACCAGCAGCAGGAAGTAGATGAGGCTGCCCACCAGCGTCATGATCAGCACGGGGCTGATGGCGATGCCAAGGTAGTCGCCCAGGGTCTTGTCGAGTCGGCGGGCCATCGGAGCACGTAGTCCCGGGAGCGCGAGACGTTTACGCCGTCACCCGTGTATTCTAACGCTTTCCGCCGACGATGGGGAGCGCGTGGCGCGACGAATGTCCGGGTGGCTTGTCCAACCCCGCTTCCGACACGGCTGGGCAAGCCACCCGTGGCACCCAACCTGCGAAGTCGAGATGGACAGACCACTACTGCTGAAGCTCTTCCAGAAGTCGGCCGGCGTCGTAGATCCTGTGCAGCGATTCGAGGATGACGCTGGAATGGACGGAGACGGCCCGGGCGGTCGTGTCGGAGTAGTAGTAGCGGCCGGTGAGCGACTGGATGTTGCCGTCGAAGATCACCCCGACCAGCTCCGCGTTGCGGTTGATGACCGGGCTGCCCGAGTTGCCGCCGATGATGTCGGCCGTGCACACGAAGTTGAACGGCGTCTTCGGGTCCAGCCGGTCTTTCCTCGCATGCCACGCGGGCGGCAGTTTCCACGGGTCCTTGGCCCCGTGCTCCTCCTCGTCATCGAACGCGCCTCCCACGGTCGTCCAGGGCGGGATGGGCCGGCCGCGGTCGACGTAGCCTTTGACCGGACCGAAAGCCAGCCGGAGCGTGAACGTCGCGTCGGGATAGGTCCCCGTGCCCTTGACCGCGTACACGGCGCTGGTGATTTGGGAGTAAGCCTGGCGTTCCAGCTCGTCGATCTCGTCATCGATCTTGCGGACTCTTCGTGCTTCGGGCTCCATCAGCCTGGCCAGCCGGATCAGGGGATCGGTCGACGCCTCGATGGCCGCCTGGCCGCCCTCGGCAAGCCGTCGGCGCACGGCTATCTCGGCCAGTTCGGTTCCGCCGAGCAGCTCGGCCGCCCGGGCTTGCGGGCCCTTGCCGTCGAGCACCTGCTCGACCAGCGGATGGTCGCCGCCGCGCCGTTCGACGAACAGGCTCAGCGAATCGGCCAGCTTCGCTTGCTCCAGGTCGGGGTGAATCGGCGCCGGGGAGAAGAGTTGTTGCTCCAACGACGCGCGGGCCGACTCGCGGTACTCGCGAAGCCGCTCGGAGTTCGGCTTCCGGTCCTCCGCCGCCATGAAGACCAGCGTCTCGGCGATCCGGTAGTGCTGCCCGGCGAAGCTCGGCGTCTGTCCCAGCAGCTCGCCGCGTCGGGCCTGCACCTCCTCGATGCTCTTCCACGCGTCGGCGTACTTCTTCAAGTTCGGGTCGCTGGCCACCTTCGCGCGCAGGGCCGTCTCCTCGGCCTCCTTTTGGGCGAAGAACGACGGGTCCTGCAATCCTTGGATCATGCCCGTGTAGGCCTTTCGGGAGTTCTGCGTGCCGAACAGATCATCGCGCACGCGGCGATCCTGCTCTTCGCCCTCCAGCCCGAACTGCTGGTAGAGGATCTCGCGCCGGCGGAGGAAGTTGAGGACGAACGGCACGTAGCGGTCGCGCTGGTACTCGAGCGCCGCCGTGGTGAAGATTCGCTCCGTGCGCCCGGGGTTGCCGGAAACGAACACCAGCTCGCCGTCGGCCGCACCTTTCGGCGAGACCTTCAGAAAATGCTCGATCTTGGCCGGCTTGTCGTCTTCGTACACGCGGAACAGGCAGACGTCGAGGCAGTATCGCGGATATTCGAAATTGTCGGCATCGCCGCCGAAGAACGCGATCGCCGACTCCGGTGCCCAGACCAGGCGGACGTCGGTGTACTTCTTGTATCGATAGAGGTGATAGCGGGCGCCGCCGTAGAGCGTGACGACGTCGCTGCGCAGCCCGGTCCGGTCGAGCGATTCCTTCTCGATCTCGGACATCACGGCCCGCCGCGCGGCGAACGCCTCCGCGGCGGACGTTTCCGGCTTCACCGCCGCGCTCACGCGCTCCGTGACGTCTTCCGTCGCCACGAGCTGGTTCAGCTCCAAATCCGGGGCCTCGATCTCCTCGGCCGGCGTTTTTGCGTAGAAGCCGTCGCGATAGTAGTTGTGCTCGGGCGTCGAGATCTTGTGCAGCGTGTCGGCACCGACGTGGTGATTGGTGAGCACCAGCCCCGTGCTCGACACGAACGAGGCCGAGCCGCCGCTGTTGAACCGCACGGACGACAGCATCACGTGCCGCGCCCACGCTTCGGTCGGCTCAAATCCGTACTTCGTCTTCAGATGCTCTCCGGGCAGATCGTTGAACAGCCACATGCCTTCGTCCGCGGATGCCGCGCGGCAAACGGCCAGCGCGATCCAGAGTGCACACATCGGTCGTAAGAGAGAGTGTGTCTTCATCGTCATCTGGCTCCTGCTGTCACGTTCCTGTTGTTCCGTCGATCCAAGCTGGGGATTGACCGATCCTATTGAGTTCTGTGTTGAGCATGGAACGCGCTCGAAGCCCAGGGGCTGCAACCCCTGGGCTTGGGACGAGATTGACGTTCCACTATCAGTAAAGGGATCAATAATTGCCCCGCTGGGCCTCTCGCCAGCCTTCTCCCTTGGCGAGCTGTGTGCTGAGTTCCTTCACCACCGCTTGGTTGTCGGTCTTTTCGGCGGCGTTTTCATTTTCGGCGGGGTCGTTTACGTGGTCGTATAGTTCTCGGGCGACCACCTCGCCAGTCTTGCGATCGATCCACTCGGTGTAACGCCAACGGTCGGTCCGCATCGAGTACCCCATCAAGCCGCGGCCTTCGTGGCTGCGAGGATACTGGCTGAAGGCGGCGGACTTCACCGATTTCCGGACGTTCCCCAACACCGGCACGAGGCTCGTGCCCTGCAAGTGGCCGGGAAGCGGCAGTTTCGCCAAGTCGCAGAGCGTGGGGTAGATGTCGACGAACTCGGCCAAGGCGTCGGTCGGCTGGCCCGCGTCTTGGATCCCCGGAGCCGCGAAGATCATCGGCGCGCGGGCGTCCAGCTCGAAGTTCGTGTGCTTGCACCAGGAACCGTGCTCGCCCAGCTTCCAACCATGATCTCCCCAGAGGACGATGGCGGTCTTCTCCGTCAGATCCAAGCGGTCCAATTCGTCCAGGACGCGGCCGATCTGTGCGTCGGTATAGCTCACGCAGGCCAAGTAGCCGTGGATCAATCGACGCGAGTCTTCCTCGCTGACCGGCCCGCTTGGGGGCATGTCGTCGTAGTTGCGCAGCTCACCAAAGTCGGTCAGCGCGAATGGCGGCGCACCCTTCGGCGCGAACGGATTGTCAGCCAGCCGGATCTCGTCTCGCTGGTACAGGTCCCAGTACTTCTTGGGCGCGTTGAACGGCAAATGCGGCTTCAGGAAGCCCGCGGCGAGGAAGAACGGCTTGTCCTTGACCCGGCGAAGCGTCTCAATCGCCATGTCGGCGCATGCTCCATCGGGATAGGCATTGTCGGGCACGTCGGCCATCTCGGTCGCCGGGCCGCGCGCCGCCCGACTGAGTCGTTTGCCATTCAGGCCGCGCTGCTTGGCCTCGGCGTGTTTTTTCTGGATCATCTCCTGGTTCTCGCGAAGCTGATACCCGCCGGCGTTCGGGCGCCGCCACGGCTCGCTCCAGGAGAGCTCGTCGTTGAGGCCCCCGTGGAAGATCTTCCCCATCCCCACCGCGTGGTAGCCGTGGTTCTTGAAATGCTGAGGCAGCGTCACGACGTCGGGCACCGTGTCGCGGAAATGCGTCTCCAGGTCGTAGACCTTGGTCGCGTCGGGTCGCAGCCCGGTGAGGAGGCTGGTCCGCGACGGCGAGCAGACGGCCTGCTGGCAGTACGCCCGGCCGAAGGCGACGCCCCGCTTCGCCAGGCGGTCGATGTGGGGGCTCTTCACGCGCTGGTTGCCGTAGCAGCCCAATTCAGGGCGGAGGTCGTCGACCGCCAGGAAGAGCACGTTCAGGCGATCGGCATCGTTTGCCGCAGCGTGCATTGTTGCAGGCCCGAGCACCACGACGAGAGAGATCAGCGCCAGAGAGAAGCCGTGTTTCGCCATCGTCGAATCTCCTCGTTCGTATCCAGAAATCCTGAGACTGCCTGCTTGCTCACATACCATCGAGAAAGCCCCACCCGCCCGCTGCGTGATAGCGATCCGTGACGTCGCTGGGTCGCAGCCAAACGACGCGGTCGCCGAGGTGTTCGCGGATCCGCTCCACGACCGTCGTGAACGCCCGCCATCCGGCGCCGCTGGCGGGATTCAACCCTTGCCAGTGGGCGTACCAAAGGCAGTAGGGCGCGCCCTCCCGGACGTGACGGACGACGATGCCGGACTTCCCGTCCGCCGTGAGGTAGTAGTCCGGGTCGACACGATCCGGGTTGTTTTCCCAGATTCCGAAACGGTCCATGGCATTGGGCATCAGGTCGTAAACAGCATACTGGCCGTCGCTCGCCTTCCGGTGGATTCCGTAGTCCTTCTCGCTGGCCCGGAAGAAGCAGGGAACGGTTCGGCCACGGAACTTCCCCTGCTTGGCCAGGTTCAGAAGCGCCTTCCAGACGGCCGGGTTCGGCTCGGTGTGGCCACCGGCGCGCAGCTGGGCATACCGCCGCTTGCAGGCGTCGCAGCCGCAGCCGGGCCACGTCAGTCCCGTGAGCCGAACGCCGGCCCGCTCGCCCTCGGCGAGGACGTCGGCGAAGTAGCGCTCGTACTGATCGACGGTGATCCCCGGTTCGTGGAGCCACAGCCCTTCATGGACCGCCCCCTCCGGCTCGCGGTTGGCTTCGAAGTCGAACAGACCGCGGTGCGTCATTAGCTCCATGTGGGCGTCCACGCCGCACTCCCGGGCCCGCCGGACCTGTTTGAGGTACGCCTGTTCCTCCGGGCTCGGGTCGCGGGTCATCGAGCGGCCGCGAGCGCCCGGAATCACGCTGGACTCGCCTGTAATCCCTTGCTCGGCACAGTAGTTGAGAAACGTCTCGAACGCCTTGGTGCCGGCCGTGTAGGGACCCGTGTCGTCGCAGTAGAACGACAGGACGGTCTTGCGCCCGGCAGACTTCGCCGGTTCCTCCGCGACGGTCCGAGGCAATCGGCCGCCCCACGCAACCGCTGCGGATGTCGACGCCGCCGCGAGGAACTGGCGGCGAGTGAATCGGTGTCGTGGCGTGGCCATCTTGGGCTCTCCGATGGACTGGGTTCACCGTTCTCCGAAGATGCTGACGTCGTGCCGGCCCGTATGATACCATGACGCCAGGACACTTGCACCTTATTGAGCCTTGCATAGCCAGTGAACGCAGGGCTTCCAACGGAAGCCCGGGACCGAAGGGTCCGGCCCACGTCGAGTGATCCTTGGCCATGCAAACATCAACAAGGCTCTCCTTGCCCGAGAGCAAACGACCTCCGGTCCGCCCGAGAACGCCGTCTTGTTCCGCCGGCGTGCTTGATCCGGTCCCATCCACCGGCGAAACTGGTGTGTGCCGATGGTCCATTCCGGCAACCGACCCATTCGAGGGAGATTCATCATGGCGCCCGTCCTCTTACCGCGTGTTTGCCGTTGGGCAGTAGGGGGCATCCTCTGCACGGGTCTCGGCCTCCCCGCGGCCAACGCCGGAGAAGCTGCACAAGCCGGTTCCGCGTCCGGCCAGGCGGTTTCCGCCGTGGAAGAGGGGGGCCGGGTCTACTTCGTGTCGTCCGACGGCGACGACGCGAATTCGGGCAAGGAGGCCGAGCCGTTTCGCACGATCCAGAGGGCGGCCGACGTCGCGCGGCCCGGAGACACCGTTTGGATCGGCGGCGGGACCTACCGCGAGTCGGTCAAGATCCGGGGGCGCGGCGACAAGGACAGGCCGATCTGCTTTCAGGCGGCGCCGGGCCAGTTGGTCGAGATAGACGGTGCCGATCCCGTCGAAGGGACGTGGACCCGCCACGCGACGGGAATCTTCAAGACGCGCTGGCCGCGCCCCGTGCGGCAGCTCTTCGTCGGCGGGCAAGCACTCAACGAAGCGAGGTGGCCCAATGCCAAGAGCGATCAACTGCTGGACCGCTCGCGTTGGGCTAAGGCGGACCGCGGGAGCCGCTACGGCCGCGTCGTCGATCCCCGATTGGCCGAAGCCGGCTTCGACGCCACCGGAGCGGTCGCCGTGCTCAACGTCGCCCACCAGTTCTTCACCTGGACGCGCACGGTCGAGAGTCACCAGCCGGGGACCGACACGTTTCACTACGCCGAGGATTTGCAGGGCATCACGCACTTCGCCGACAAGACGCAGCCGTGGGAGGACGACCGCTACTTCCTGTTCGGCAAGCTCGAATTGCTGGACGCGCCGGGGGAGTGGTTCCACGACGAGGCCACCGGCACGCTCTATCTCCGGCCTCCAGACGGTCGCGATCCCGCGTCGCTCGACGTCCGGGCCAAGTCGCGGGACTACGGGCTACTGGCCGAACAATGCGAAGGGATTGAGCTTGACGGCCTGCACTTCTTCGCCTGCACGATGGCGCTGCGTGACTGCGATCACTGCCGCGTGACCGGGTGCCATTTTCTCTATCCGTCTTTTGCCCGGCGAATTGCGGAAGAGGGGTCGAGCGAGGAGGGCGTCGTCACCGAGATCCGCGGGAAGGAAAACACGGTGTCTTGGTGCAGTCTTGCCTACGGCCCGACCGGCGGACTCAAGGTTGCCGGATACGGCAACACGATCGACAACGTCCTGCTGCACGACTTCTGCACGTACGGCGATCTACGTCACCCCGCGCTGGCGCTCAGCGGCGTCGACGGAAGCGGCCGGTTCGCTCCAAACCGGCTGCGCTACAGCACGCTCTGCCGATGCGGCAACGCCATCATCAACTACCGCGGGCCGGGCCACGTCGTCGAGTACAACCACGTCTACGACGGGGGGCTGGCGTGCAAGGACGTGGCCCTGGTGTACACCGGGCAGCCGAGCACGGCGGGCAACGTGGTCCGCTACAACTGGGTCCACGGCTGCTACACCGAGGGCGCACACTCCGGGGGGCTGCGAGGCGGCTTGGGAATCCGCGGCGACGACCAGACCCGCGGCCTGACGGTCCATCACAACGTCGTCTGGGACTGCGGCCGCGACGGGATCATCGTCAAGGGCGATTTCAACCGCGTCGTCCACAACACCGTGCTCCACGTCGGCTCCGATCAGAAACCGGGCAACTACATCAACCTGAATACGGCGCCCGAGCCGAAGAAGCCGTGGCGCAAGCAGCACCCGCTGCTGCCGGTCCAGAACGAGCACAGCCTGATCGCCAACAACGCCGCGCGCACGATTGCCGGCGACAGCCGAGGCACGGACTACCCGTTCGAGGCGAACCTCGTGACGAACTACCAGGGCGAGGACTTGAAGCTCGTCGACGCGGCTCGCCACGACTTCCGTCCTCAATCCGACTCGCCTTTGGTTGACGCGGGGACTCCGATCACCGGATTGGACGCCCGGGTTAGGGCCGCGGCCGAATCGGCCGGGAACTCGATCCCGCTCCCGATCATCGCCGCGTCGCGAAGTCGTGGTCCTGACGACGCGCCCGATGTCGGCGCCTACGAGCACGGCGAGGAGCCCTGGACTGCCGGGCACCGCAACCGGCTTCACATTCTGAAGTCTCGGAATGGCTCCGGGAGGATACACCTTCAGATGCCGCCGCTTGGGCCACTGAACGTGACCATCGGAGGAACAGTCTCGACGTTCACGCCCGAGAACTGGATGGTCCCCCAGGAGGTAGCCCTAGAGCCCGGTCCGTTGAAGGCGGCCGTCACGATCCCCCAAGCCAGGATTGTAACGGAGCAGGTCGATCCGCAAGGAGGCCGTACGATCACGTTCATCGAGTTTCCGCACACCCGTGCGCCGTAACCGGCTGACGGCACCCGGACTGCGCCGGCAACCGAATTCGGGAACTTGCTTTCCAGCGCTTCGGCTCAAAGGCTGGCGGCGGAACACCCCCAGCCAGGGATTCCAGCGCAGAAGCCGGTAGATCAGACGGCCGCCGGTTCGGATGGTCTGACAGAGTATCGTCATCATCGAGTTGACAGGCTTCCTTGAGCTTGGCAACGTAGTCGCCGGCCTCCTTGTAGTTGAACGCCGCATCGAAACCCATGTCTTCAAGCAGCCAGTCCACCTTTTCTTTCGACCCGGCCGATCCGACGATACGACAACCGTGAATCTTGGCTATCTGGCCCACCAGCGACCCCACCGCCCCGGCCGCCCCCGAGATGAACACCGTCTGGCCCGGCCTCGGCTGCCCAATCTCCATCAGGCCGAAGTAGGCCGTCATGCCCGGCATCCCCAGCACGCCCGGGGCCGTGGACATCGGGGCCCGCGACGTGTCAAACGGCTGTACCCCCGTGCTGTCCGACACCGCGTATTCCTGCCAGCCCGAGTAGCCGACCACGACATCGCCCGTGTTGTACTCCGGGTGCCTCGAGTCGATGACGCGGCCCACCGTACCACCAACCATGACATCGCCGATGGCGACCGGCTCGGCGTAGGACTGGATCTCGCTGATCCGACCACGCATGTACGGGTCTACCGACAGGTAGTTGATCTTCACGAGGAACTGGCCTTCGCCGGGCTCGGGCATTGGAGCCTCGACCGGCTTGAAGTCGGTCTCCTTTGGCAGGCCCTCGGGTCGGGCCGCCAGGATGATGTGGTGGTCCTTTTTGGCCATCAAGTTCTTCCTGACGTCTCTACTTGGCGGCTTCAACGTCGAGTGCATGGGCAGGCGCTAGACAGAGGTAGCCACTCAGCTCGTCGCCCGCCTTGACCCAAACGTCGTCCAAGGCCCCGGTCGGAGCCCGCTTGACTTGGAATTTCCACCATCCGGCGCTCCCGGTCGGGACGGCGATCTCCTTGCGGTCGACCGAGACGCTCGTGCAGTCGAATTCGGCGACCGGTTGCCCGTCCGGTGCGTAGAGCGTGGCGACGGCCGTCTCGCCGGGCGGTGTCGCCTCCAAGGAGAGGTGAAAGGCCGCCGCTGGTTCCGGCACGTGGAAGTAGACCGGGGTCACGGTACCCAGGAAGTGGAGACCCTGATCGCCAAGGTTGCCGTCGACTGCCCAGGCGGCGCCCGTCACCTCCACCATGAATGACGCAGAACCGGCCGAGATGGCCAGGTGATAGTAGGAAGCGCCCTCCGCAGCCAGCTCGATGGGCACCTCGGCACTCATCAGGCCGCCGGCGACTTCCGTTCCATCGGACCGGTACACGCTGTAGGTGACCAGCTTGCCGCGGGCCGAGATGCGGCTGAACTCCACTTGCACGGGCCGCTTGCCCGTTGGACACAACACCAGATGCTGATCCCCCCGGAGTCGAAAAGGCCCGACCGGCTCGGTGCCCGGCAGCTCATCCACGGGTACAACGTTCAGCTTCTTGCGGACGTACGAGGGGGTGGCGGTGGAGGTGGTCGGCTGAAGGGCCAGCGATCCTCGGTTGTCGGACAAGAACTCGAAGAAGTCGGCGTCGGAGAGGTAGAAGCTCGATTTCTTTGGAGCGTCCAGCAATCGAAACTGCCGAAGATTCCAATGCAGCACCGTGAGGTTCTCGCCGATCATGCGCAGTCGTGCCCGGGCGTCGGCGTCCTCGACTTTCGCCTCGGCCGCCCGGTAGAGCCGCTCGATCTCGCCCAGGTTCTTCGCGTAAATGTCGCGCATCATGTCCGGCGTGAGCCCGTACCGAGCGTTGGGGTACTGGAGGAAGTGACGCTCCACTTCAGCATCCAGCAGACGGTACATCCGGTTCACGTCGTCACCTCCTCGGCCGTAAGCCTTCTGGCAAAACTCGTCGAACAGTGCTTCCACGTCGGCGTCCGGGTCCCACGCGAGCTTGGCGAGCAGGTAGTTGAGCGGGGCCCCGCGACCCCACGCTTCCATGCCGTAGACGTACACCCCCTTGACGTTGGCTGCTTTGAGACGCGGGTAGAGGAACTTGAGGATCTTCAAACCCGGTGGGTTCAAGGCGCCGGATTCGGTCAAGATGTGCGTCGGAAGGTCGTAGTAGGAGATGTTCTCCGTGACCCGCGTCCACTGGGGCAACAAATCCTCCCACTGGCGCTGAAGCTCGGGGCGGAAGAGCGTGTAGCCGTAGTCGAAGCTCGGGGCCCAAACGAGGAAGACGTTCGGCTCCAGCGGGATCGGCTTCTTCGGCGGGAACACGTACGCCGCATAGACGTAACCGGCCAACAGCTTGTCGGGATACTTCCCGGCAACCAGTCTGGCCACGTCGTTGTAGAACGTGAGGATCGCCGGGGTCACCGACCGATTGCCGTTGGGGTCGGTCTCGTAGAGCGCGGGACACTTCTCGCACTCGCAGTAGCCTGCCGAGTCCGACGGGGAGAGGGAGTAGCACGTGGCGTCGGGATTCCGGTCGAAATAGGCGATCGTCGCGTCGGCGTAGGCACGGACGACCCCGGGATTGGTGGTGCACAGCTTGTACCGTCCGGTCGGCGGCACACGGACCCCGCCACGCTCGGGAAACCACTCCGGATGCTCGTCGAAGTGCGAAGCGGGGATCGTGCGGCGCCAGTTGTGTCCGTGGGTCAGGTACAGGCTCCAGCCGAGCCGCTGCCGGGCCCACCAGTGTTTCACCTCGCGACGGCCCTCTTGGGTGTACGGCACGCGGCGGTTCGAGAAAAACGGCGCGTCGACGAGATCGGTCTCGGGAATGGTGATGCTGGTCGACTTCGGCACGTAATCGCCATGCTTGCCGGGCACCAGCCATCGCACCCCCAGGAACCGCTCGATGAATGCGTACGTGCCGTTGCGAGTTCCCGTCGAAGCGCCGCCATCCGGCGCCGGTTGGCCTTCCGCGGTGTCGGTGCCCAGGATGTAAATGTCGGCGGCTTTGGTGACGATCCGAAAACCCTCCACCGGGATGTTTTCGACGGACAGCCCCGCCGCACGGGAAGCGGCATTGTCTCCAAGACAGATCATCGGGGGACGCGGCTCGCGGACTATCGCCAGCTTCGCACGACTGACCTTGTACAAATACTCCTGCAACTCGGAGGCGGCCATGGCGACGGAAGAGGGCGCAGCGTCATCGAGGTAGATGACGAATTCGCTCTTCTGATCGCGGACCAACTCGACGGGCATGGCCCGGGTTGCCCCCGCTGCGGTCAGGATGAGGCAGATCAGGTCGAGGAGGGGGCGTCTTCTGATCGTGTTCACTCGTGATCTCCCTTCGGCGGAATCCGGAAGTTGTCGAACCAGAACTGCTGGCCCATCTTGCCGTTCTCATTCGTGTCCTCATTGTCTTTCGTGGATGCCGAGCTGGCAAGTCGGAGTTGGGCCGCGGATGAGCACCCCGACCGTTGCGGTACGCAAACAGCGAGGCTAGGATCAAAGGCGGCGTCAATCCTGCCGTTGTGAAATTCTCCTCCCAAGGAGGCCTACCATGAGCAGTAATGGACGAGCAGTCTGTCTGGCAGCAACCGTGTGCGTTCTGATGCTGGGAGGTCGCGCGGAATCCGCGGGGCAGCAAGTCCCGGTCGGCGAGCGGGCAAGGGCGCTGCGAGGCTCGTTTGGGACCTACAACGGCGAGCCCCGTCGCGAGGACGGCCACGTCGACGTCGAACGGCTCGTCTCCGAGCTTGCCGAGCTGAAGGCCAACACCTACCACTGGCTTATCTGGCACCGTGAAACCGACTGGGAAGACCTCCAGCGATTCCTTCCGCTGGCCCGCCAGAAGAACATCCTGGTCTGGGTCTGCTTGGTGCCGCCCTCGGAGTCGCCCCCGCACACCAAACAGTACAGCGAGCCCTTCCGGTTGGATTACCAGCGCTGGGCGGTCGAGATCGCCAAGCTCAGCCTCCGCGAGCCCAACCTCGTGGCCTGGAGCGTTGACGACTTCACGCACAACCTGGGCTTCTTCACGCCGGAGTACCTCGGTAAGGTCCTTGGTGAGGCCCGCAAGATCAATCCCAACCTGGCCTTCGTCCCCTGCTCCTACTCTCCCCGGGTGACGCCCCAGTTCGCTGAGAAGTATGGCGGGCTCATCGACGGCATCCTCTTCCCGTACCGTGCTGAGCTGACCGGGGCGAACCTCACTGATTCCACGTTGGTCGACGCCGAGGTCGCCACGCTGAAGAAGCTCCTCGGACCCTCTGTACCCGTCATCGTCGACGTGTACGCGTCAGCACACAGCAGGCTCGGAAGCTCCACCCCGGAGTACGTGGAAGCGGTAATGAACAGGGCCATCCGCTGTGCGGACGGCGTCCATGTCTACTGCCATCACAGCCCCAGGGACGGCTCCCAGAAGGCGCAGGTCATCAAGCGACTTTTCCATGAGTGGTCGGCTGATTCCAACATGCCGAGACCGCAACGGTAGCTTCGGTTCCCTGTGCTCCACTCGGGCAACAGGCCTTGCTGGTTGACCACGTCGATATCCCGCCGGCCACCAGCGCGATGTCGGACACGTTCGAGACCTACCGCAAGCGGCTCGGCGAGTTCCAGGAGAACCTCCGGTACGAGGAGGGGGCGATTGGTGCGGCCGTGGCCATCGGGGGCAAGGTGGTCGCCTGCGACCTGTTCGACAAGCCCTCAACTTGCAGGAAGGTATGGAACCGGCTGCTCACCGGCTTCGTCCTCGACGCCCTGGAGGGCCGAGAGCAAGAGAAACAGGCCGAAGCTCCGGACGCGGATAAGCTTGTGGCAGAGCTAACCGACCTGGCCTGGGAACCCGTCAACCCGGTTGGGGAAGGCGAGGAATCTCGTGCCGAGTCGAAAACCGGTGACCACGCGTCGGCGCTGACATTGGGTGGCGTTCTGGTGCATGGAAGTCTGGTGAGCAGCGCCACGCAGTGACGAGGGGCCGGCTCCCCGCTTGCGACCAGGCAGAACCGCCAGCATCTCTAGCTCGGAACGCCGAGGACTTTTGGAACTCCCCGCATTGTGCGCCGCAGGAGGTATCTGCAAAGCCGACAGATTCCTCTCAGTCCTCCTTGGGCTTCTCCGACTCCTTGATCGCGTCGTAAATCTCCCGGCGATGAACCGTCACCTCTTCGGGCGCTTCAATGCCGAGCCGAACCTTGCCGCTACGTATTTCCACTATGGTGACGACGATGTTCTCGTTGATGATGATGCTTTCGTCCTTCTTTCGGGATAGAACAAGCATCGCGATTCGGCCCAGGTTGGTTGGGAGTTCTTCGTTCGGAGTTCGTTGTGTCGGACATCGACGCGGCTTCCAATCGCGCACGGGGAGACCAGTCCCTCAATTTCCAGTTTAACCAAACACACCCGCCTTCCCATACGGCGGAAGAAGGGAGGTGAAGGAAGAATGCCCCAAATAGGGGCGCATCAATGACGATTGGACGGATCGCGCAGACTTTGCGGTCGTGTGTAGCCGTATCCTCGTGGGCGGAGACCTACGTGGAACAGCAGCTCCGTGACTGGCGCGCAGAGTGGCCGACGCTACGCCGCCAGACCATCTGACCGTCCAGTCCGGATAGGACATCCCCCAAGGGACTTGCCGCACTGCCTCTTCTAGACAGCCGCCGGCTCCTTGACCGCAAGCTCTCTTTCGGCGACGACTTCCCCGGTTCGGACGGAAACGCCCTCCGGGTATTCGATACTCAGCCGTACTTCGTCGCCGTCGACCTCAACCACGTTCACGATGATGTTGTCACTGATGACGATGGACTGGTTCTTGCTCCGAGGGATGATAAGCATGGAAACCCCCGTTTCGGTATGAACTGGATGAATGAAGTCTAATCCGCCCTGGGGCGGCGCGAGCCGACCTTTTTCCGCACGGCTGGCACGCCCCGCCACCATCCTGACCACGACGCGGAGAAACGAAGTCGCGTCCGTCCGACTCAACACGTGAAGATACTCATCATGAAGAGAATGTCAACCCTGGTCCGGCCGCCTCGACGTTCTAGCCCCCGTCCGGTTCCAGACTGGGCCAGGACGGAACGAGCCGACGACCCGTTTGAACTGCCTGTGGCGGAGACCGAGCTTTCCGTTCGGACCACGAACTGCCTGGAGGAACAGGCGATCTTCACGGTCAAAGACCTGCTGAACTGCACCCCGCAGCAGTCGCCGGAGATCCCAAACTTCGGAGAGAAGACGCTTCAGGCTGTCTATGACGCTTTGGAGCAGGTGGGGTTCTATCGTCGTTCCAGGCGACCGAGGGAGGAAGCAGCGGCAAGTGGTCCTCAGGGTCGATGACTTCTCGCTGTTGGGGAATGACGAACAGCGCCAGTTGCCGATCAGGTCGGGTGCTCTTCGCCTTTGACGGCAATCGAGGATTCGGTCACGTGGGCCGCGGCCACGGACACGACGAAGCCGTCGCGATTGAACTGCAGCACCTTGAGTTCGGAGATCCCCATGAAGTCGCAGAAGGTTGAATTTTGCCTCCGAGTAGGCTCTCATAGCTCCCAGGGCGGCGCGTGAAAGCCATTTCCGGAAGCGTATCGGAACGACCGGCGGTTGGGGAAAGGACTTCTACGGGAAGCTGGAGCCGAAACGCCTGTCGGAGCAGATCGACGAGGCCGATCAGCTTCTTCGGGAAGTGGTAAAGGTCGCCCGTGCTGGATCACATACTCCCGCAAGGCGGACGGCGGACGACGAAGAGGTAACCCTCGGCCACGTGAGTGACCAGACATGGCCAAATCCCACAAATGGGCTTTCAAAGCCCGATTTCGTGCCAAGGCTTACGGCTGGCGGGGCACCGCGCTGGCCTCGAAACGGCTCAAGGAGGCCGTCAGCGAGATCAAGAAGGTGGCCAAGTCGGACCCGGTGCTCGCCGCGGATAGTATCGTCGCCCTGATGGAACGGCTCTGGCCTTCACTTGAGGCGATCGACACTTCATCCGGGGCCCTGGGCACCGCCGTCAACCGGACGCTCGATGCTCTGATTCCACTTCTGATTAACGCCCCGGCCGACATCAAGACCCGAGCGAAATGGCTTGACCGGCTGTACGAGGCGGTGCTGGAAGATGGCGTCGAATACCTGATGCCCGTGGAGGATCGGTGGGGTGAAATCTGCGGTTTCCCCGAGCTGGCCAACCAGTGGGCAGACCGGATGCTCCCGTTTGTCCGAGACGGCTGGTCAAGGAACGAACCAGGAGGCTGGGTGGACGGGGCCACGCTCTGCCTCTCTTCACTGCTCCGCGCCGAACGGTACGCCGAGTTAGAGCAACTCCTGTCACTCCACAAGACCCGTTTCTGGCACTTCGACAAGTTCCAAGCGGAAGCCTTAGCCCGGCAGGGGCGCACGGATGAGGCAATCCACTACGCGGAAGCCTGCCGTCGAGACCAGTATGACTACAACGAACATGCCATTGCGACTTTCTGCGAGCGGGTTCTATTGGAGGCGGGCCGCAGAGAGGAAGCGTACCAGCGTTACGGCCTGATCGCGTCACAGGCGACCACCAACCTGGCCGCCTTCCGGAGGCTCGCCAAGAAGTACGCGGAGCGAGACCCGAGACAGATTCTCCTGGACCTCATCGAAACGTGGAATAACGAAGGCAAGTGGTTTGCCGCGGCCAAGGACGCAGGCCATCTGGACATCGCCCTGGAGTGTGCAGGCTCTTTGTCGGCGGAACCGGCCACGCTCATCAGAGCGGCGAGGGATTTTGCCGAGAGTGAACCGGCGTTTGCCACTCAGGTGTCGCTCTGCGCGATTGCACACTTGTTGGCCGGGCGGGGGTACGAGCCGACGACTCTGGACATCTTGCGGGCGTATGACTATCTGGCCGCAGCGGCCGCCAATTGCGGTCGGTCCGAGTGGGCCGTGGGCGAGATCGAGAAGCTGATTGCCAAAGGAGCCTCGCCCGGCGGAGAACCGATGCTTCAGGCCCTTACTGCCCGACTCCAACGGCACCGGTCCTCAGAGACTTGACAACACCGCCCGCGTGGCACGCCCATGTTACTTCCTTGAGTCCGGGTTCCACTTGCCGTGCTTGAGTTGTTCGTACCTCTCCGTGAGGAATTTGAGGTGGAAGCCGGGAGTCAATGCCGCCTCAAAGACCTCGATTGCCAGCTTGCGCCTACGCCGTTTCACGGCACGATCAACCAAGCGGATGATTCGCAGCCATTCGCGAGATCCCATTTCCCTGGCAATCTCGACGAACTGCCCGAAACGGGCCTGTTCGGCGACTACTTGTCCAAGCAGCGTCAGGGCCTCCTCGCTCTGGTAGTCCAAATCGTCGGCTTTCAGCTCGCCGATTTGTCGCCGCAAGTGGGCGATGCACAAATCGCCCTGCGTCGGCGTGAGGCGGCGGAAGTAGCCCTCGATCGGCGCATTGGTCAGCCCGTAGTCCTCCCAGATCAGGAAATCCAACAGATCCGGAAAGAACACGGAGTCCGTGATACCCGTCTTCTCCAACGGGATCTCCAGGTAGAGACGAAATCCCCGGTGAAAGCTCTCCCCGATACAGCCGCAGGAGTCGTCAGCCATCCCCATGATCTCGATGACCGTCGTCAGCCACGCGCGGAGAAGTGCTTGTGCCCCAGCGTGGCTGCCAGAGCTTAGCAGCCGGTTGGCCCGGTCCACGTAGCCGTCCAAACGGTGGGACACTTTGAAGGTCTGCCGCTCCGAGTAGAAGCCTTTGGTCTTGAAGCGGGACCGCATCTTCTCCGCGTATGGCGTTGGGGGAACGGGAAACTGCGACCAACGGCCACGGAGGGCTTGGGCGTACCGCCGCTCTCGGGGAATCGTGCGCATCGCCTTTGACCACTCCCGTTCTCGCACCGGCCGCTCCAGCACCCGGTCGCGTGCCCGACGCAGCTCGGACTTCGCCAGAGTCCCGGCGGCGCACAGCACGTCGGCAATGCCAAGGCCCAGTTGCGACAGCCGCTTCTCCAGATCCCGGAGGTGCGAGAGCTTCCGTTCCAGCGAATCGCGCCCCTCCGGGCAACCTCTCCTGCTCCTCTCTTTCACGCGAGTGGCCAACTGCCCGAGGTCGTTGCCGAAGTCCATTTCGGTCACCAGCGCAAACCATAGATCCCAGTAGGTCAGGGTCGACAGCTTGCCTGAGACGCTGGACAGGCTGAAGGCCATGTCGTCGCCGAGAGGTGCCGGCTTTTTGCCCACTGTCCGGCCTTTCCCGCCATCGGGGCCGACAACGCGGAGCTTAGGCTTTCGGGCGGGCATGTGGACTCCCTTCACGACGGCTTTCCGTGGGCATCACGGATGCTGTTAGACCGGGACGCTCCAGGCGGCCTCCCCCGAATTCTATCCGATCCGGCCCGCTCCAACAGCCATTGACGGTACGTCGGTCCGGATTTCCCCTGCGATCGTCGGCGGCACCGAATGGCACGGTATACGGACGAATCGTCCCGGGGACTAGACGTTCCTCCACGGTGAGGCAAGTAAGACCCACCAGTGCCTGAACCTGCCGCTGACGACCTCGCCGGATCAAAGCTCCAGAATGCCGGTGGCCTGATACCGGGTGGCTACGAAGAGTGGCAGCCGTTTGCCGACGATCCTGCGATGTGTTTCGAGGGCCAGGTCCGGGGTGAATGGCATTGTCAACAGCTCTTAGTGTAAGGACCAGCCATTTGTAGCCAGCGTAGCAAGCACTGCATTCGATGCTGTTCAACGAGCCGTTGAGGGGTTAACGTGTCATTGTACTTGAAGTTACGCGAATTCAAGGAGATGACGCGATGATCTTGAAAGACGTCTACGAACGGTTTGCCAAGAAGGCGCCGATCAGTGTGATGGTGCGAGCGACGATCGAGAATGTATTGGCGGCGGATCGGCTGGATGCAATCTTCGAGGGGAACGCCCGGCAACAGCGTGCTGGCGATCTCTTGTTTTCGACCGTGGCGGACATCATGGGTTTGGTTGTCTGTCAGATTCATCCGTCGGTGTACGCGGCCTATGTCGAGCGCAAGGAGGAAATCGGTGTCACCGTCAAATCGGTCTATGACAAACTGAAGGGCATCGAGCCAGTCGTTTCCCGTGCTTTGGTACGCGAAACGGCGGCGCGAATGCAGGCGATCATCGACCGGACAGGCGGAATCTCCGAGCCGCCCTTGGCCGGATATCGGACCC
>Ga0307379_10003564_pt1 | contig 22556 bp, 22 predicted proteins | sample UN2MG_FD_202237 | JGI IMG/M metagenome (GOLD analysis project Ga0307379, IMG submission 202237) | Soil microbial communities from Risofladan, Vaasa, Finland - UN-2 | ecosystem: Environmental > Terrestrial > Soil > Coastal area > Acid sulfate soil | place: Finland: Risofladan, Vaasa | collected... | reverse complement strand
CTGAGCTAAACCAAGTATCCAAAACATCGGTATCCTGCTCAATATTTAAGCCTTCACATTTACTACATTTTTTGGGGTCTTCTCTGCTGACTATTATTTCTTCGCAGTCTTTACAGTACCAAGCAGGGATCCTATGACCCCACCAGATTTGCCTTGAGATACACCAATCTTTAATATTATACATCCATTCGAAATATGTATTTTCCCAACCTTTTGGAATAATTTTAATCTTACCTTTTTTGACAGCATCAATAGCAGGTTTTGCCAAAGGTTCCATTTTTACAAACCACTGCTTAGAAGGCAAAGGTTCGACAGTAGACTTACATCTGTAGCAATGACCAATTGAATGATTGTAATCTTCTATTTTTATTAAAAAACCCTCTGATTTTAAATCGTTTATTAGTTTTTTTCTACACTCAAGTGTATCCAGCCCTTTATAAATCCCAGCTTCTTCGTTCATGATACCCATTTCGTTAATGACCTTTACCTGAGTGAGATTGTGACGTTTTCCAATTTCAAAGTCATATGGATCATGGGCTGGTGTGACTTTGAGAACGCCTGTTCCGAAACTGGTATCGACATGATTGTCTGGAATTATTGGCAAGATTCTTTCTACAATGGGTAATATCGCTTTTTTACCAATATAGTAATTATATCTTTCATCTTCAGGATTGACTGCAAGAGCCGTATCTCCTAACATCGTTTCAGGCCTTGTTGTTGCTACAATAAGACTTTCTTGCTTATCCAGTAATGGATATCTGATATAATAAAGCTTTCCTCGGGTTTCTTGATATTCTACTTCTAGATCAGACAGGGCTGTAAGGCATCTTGGGCAGCGATTAACTATATAATAATCTTTATATATTAAACCTTCTTCGTAAAGTCTTACAAAGACTTCTCTCACAGCCTTGGAAAGACCCTCATCCATTGTGAACCTTTCTCTTTCCCAGTCACATGAAGCTCCTAATCTTTTTAATTGCTGAATAATCGTACCTCCAGATTTTTCTTTCCAGTCCCAGACCTTTTTAATAAAAGCCTCTCGGCCATACTTCTGTCTATCGGTACCTTCTTCAGCAAGCTGTTTTTCAATAACATTTTGAGTGGCAATTCCAGCATGGTCTGTTCCAAGAATCCACGAAGTATTGTATCCTTCCATTCTTTTCCAACGGATTAATATATCCTGCAATGTATTATTTAAGGCATGGCCAATATGGAGAGTTCCCGTTATATTCGGGGGAGGGATAACAATTGAATAAGATTTTTTTTGAGAATTTTCATCACCATGAGAGAGCTGATGTTCAATCCAGAACTTATACCATTTTTCTTCAACCCTCTTTGGGTCATAACCCTTTTCTAGAACGACAACTTTCAAAATATCATCCTCCTACTGGTCAGCACTACTCTTTAATTTCTCAATTTCTTTTTTTATAATTGATTCTGCAATTCCAGGAACCATTTCTTTTGTGACCTTTTCGACGATTTCATTTATCCGAGGTGTCATTTGATCAAGAGAACTTTTAAATGTTGTTTCTAGCAAATTTCTCAGGTATCTTCCCAAGACTTGATCTAATTCTTTTAAGTCTAGTCTTTCCTCTTCAAAATCTTTTATTTCTTCTTTAGGTTCAAATTTTTCAAATACCTTTGTTTCTGTAGGAGGTTTAAAGATATCTTGTTCTTGTTCTTTTTCAATCACCTCCTCTTCTCTTTCTTTCTTTAAAGAAAGAATATCTTCCTGAGGGGTTTTTTCTTTTGTAATCTCTTTTTCTTCTTTTGGTGGTTCCTCCTCAACCTGTTTCGACGGTAATTCTTCTTCTTTCGTTAACTCTTCGAGGGATATTTCTTCCTCTGTTATTTCCGTTATATCTTTGAGTTCTTCTGAGAGTTTGTCTTTATCTTCCGATTCGATTGGAGTACTCGTAATAATTTTTTCTTTCTTTTCTTCTTCATCAATGAGTTCAAGTCCTAATTCTTCCTCGAGGTCAGAGACTTTTTCCTCAACCAGTGATTGAACCATGTCTAATAAATCCTGCGATTCAAAAGGTTTCTCTATGTATCCGTTGACCCCTATTTTATCCCCTTTCTTTTTGTCAAATTCTTCAAAGCTGTTGGTGAGAAGAATAAAAGGAATATCTTTATATTGAGAATCACTTTTTAGCTTTTCACAGAGGTCTATACCGTTTAGACCTGGCATAGAAATATCAGCAAGTATAATATCAGGTCTGTCTCCTTTTACCTTTTGTAATGCGTCAAGACCATTACCGACTACACATACTTCAAAATCTTCTTCTTGAAAGGTAATTTCAACAATCTTTTGTATAGTAACGCTATCATCAGCTAATAATATTTTTTTACTCATCTTTATAGTCTCCCTAATAATTCTTTTAAAAAGAATTATTTATTTTTATCCTCGTAGAAATGATTTTCTTTTAGCTTCTGCGAATCTATTTCATTGAAAGGAGTTACTATTCCTCCAGATATAATGAGCTTAAGTCCTTCTTCTACGCTCATTGAAAGCGGTATAATGCTCTCTTTAGGAACAAACAGCAAAAAACCTGAGGTTGGATTGGGGGTTGTAGGGATAAAAACATTCATAATCTCCTTTTCAGTTTTGTTCTGAATTTCTCCCTTACTTTCGCAGGTTAAGAGTCCAAGGCAATAGAGACCTTTGCGTGGATATTCTATCATCACAACCTGATTAAAGGCATTTTTTCTGATAGTGATAGTCTCTATAATCTGTTTGATTGCACCGTATATGCCTCTTATAAATGGAATCTTATTGAGAATGTATTCCCATAATACCAAAACCCTTTTTCCTATTACGCTCGTGGTAAAAATACCCACTAAAAATATTATTAAAACGGTTGTCGTTATACCCAATCCTGGGATTTTGAATCCCTTAGGTAGGGGTGCGCCAAAATATATTAAGAGATTTGTTATAAAAGGTGATAAATTATCCAGTTTTTTAAAGATCCATGTGAGAATAAAAAGGGTGAAGGCAATAGGAAGGATCACCACAAGCCCTGCTAAAAAGATATTTCTTATTTTATGTTTTACCCAGGAAAACAATCTTTAATTCCCCTTTTTTGATTAATTTTAAATATTAAATTCTAAATAATATTTCTTAGAAATACAAGGATTTTCTAAAAATATTATAGAAAATCCGGTTAAGTACTCGGCTTTTTGAACACCAATAAGTAATCGTCAATATAATCTCTGTAATTATCTCTTTAACTGGAACTTTTTTACTGCTTCATTATGTTCTTTAAAGGTCGAGGAAAAGTGGTGTTCTCCATTATTTTTTGAAACAAAATAGAGATAATCTACATCAGCAGGGTAAAGAGCAGCCATTATAGAATCTGTGCCAGGATTTGCTATGGGGGTAGGGGGCAAGCCTGGATAGAGATAAGTATTGTATGGAGAGTCATATGATAAATCTTGTTTTTTTAGATTTCCATCAAAGTCTTCTAAGGCATAAATTACAGTAGGATCGGATTGAAGTAACATATTAGATTTCAATCTATTATGAAACACTGCTGAGACCAATTTTCTTTCGGAATCTATTTGGGCCTCTTTTTCTATTAAAGAAGCCAGAGTCAATATCTTATGGATTGTAAAATTTAAATCTTGCAGTCGTTTTTGAAGCTTTTCTGTAAATAAATTATTCAGACTCTCAATCATTTTGTTTATGATTTCTTCTTCCGTCATTCCTTTAGAAAAATAATATGTATCAGGAAAAAGATAGCCTTCGAGACTTATAGCTTTTATTCCTAAAGAGGATAAAAACTCTCTATCTTGAGTTAAGGAGATAAACTTTTCTTTATTTATCAATTCGTTTTTCTCTAATAGGTTTGCAATGTTTTTTATATTGTAACCTTCGGGGATAGTTATCTTATAGTATACAATTTCCCCTTTATATAATTTTTCCATGATTTCTAATGGAGTCATATCTGTAGATAGCTCATATTCTCCTGACTTTAATTTGTTAGAAATTCCCCTTAAATAGGCTGATGTAATAAATATAGAGTAATTTTTAATAAGGTTTTGTTCATTTAGAAGACGGGCTATTTTTTTCAAACTATACCCTTTAGGTATTTCGACCTTTTTTATTTGTTTAAAAGAACTTTGAGGGGTATTTACGGATATATCAATATAGGCCATACTGATGAAGACAACTATGGACAAAAATATCAATAGTAGAGGTATAATTTGTCTTTTTTTATTTTTCATTTTCCTCTGATTTAGAAAAGAACTTTTTTCGATCTAAATAGTTTTGAAGAATTAATTGTGCAGCTATTTTATCAATCCTTTTTTTTCTCTTTTTTCTGCTGAGGTCTCCTTCAATCATGACCTTAGTTGCCATAACGGTTGTAAGCCTCTCATCCCAAAAAATTATTGGAATATTGAGGCTTTTCTTTAATTGTTCCGTAAAATGAATTACTTTTTTTGCCTGATGCCCTATACTTCCATCCATATTTTTAGGGAAGCCTATAATAATTTCTCCAACATCATATTTCTCAATAATTACTTTTAAAGACGCAATATCAACATTGATGTTCTTTCTTTTGAGAGTGGTAAGAGCTTGTGCTGTTATCCCAAGCCCGTCACTTACAGCAATACCTATATTCTTATCTCCGATATCTAATCCCATTAACTTTTTCATTTAAATTTTTGATTTCTCTAAGACGATATTATTCTTTTCCAAGGTTGTTCCGAGTATTCTATAAAGCTCTGCTACGGATTTGTTATAGTCTGTTATGGCCTGAGCTTCGTTACTGAGTGCAACTGACAGTTTTTCCTGAAAATCCAAAACAAAAAAAGACGTGGACATCCCTACTTCTAATTTTTTTTCTTCAACTTCTAGCTGTTTTTGGGCTAAGATTCTTGCAACCTTTGTTGCATGAACCCTTTTTGTATCTGTTTGTATCTGTCGAACAGCATTTCTTACCTCTTCAAAGATTTGTAGCTCAAGATTATTTATATCCATCTTGGCCTGCTGGATTTCTAATCGTCTTCTGGTATATTGACTCCTCGCTTGCCTATTGCCTATAGGTATTTCTATCTCTACCCCTAAACTCCAAAAGGGATTGTTGGTGGAAGATAGCTCATCAACAGAGTTTCCCAAGTTTCCTTCTAGAGCATTATAGCCCCCTTTAGCTACAAAGTCTAATTTCGGAAGCAACTGATTTTTAGCAAATCTCATCTGTATTTTTGTATTTTCTAAATTCTTTTTTATCCTCGCATAATCAGGCCTGTTTTGAAGTGCCTCTTTTACGCTTTCGGATAAAGATATATCTATGGTTTCAAAGGAAGGTTTATCTATGGGAACAACAGAAATATCCCATTCATCAAATTTACTAGAGAGATTTAAAATTCTTTTAAGTCTGTCTTCCGCATCTTTTATAGCATCCTCAGCAACAATGACATCCTCTTCTCTTACAGCTACCCTTGCCTCTCCCTGAACGATCTCTAATGGCGCAAGTGTTCCAGCCTCGACCTGGATTTTACCTCTCTCTAAGAATTCTTTGGCTAATCCTAAAGACTTCTGTTTTGCCTGAAGGTCTTCGATCCTGAAGACCAACTCCCAATATGTCTTTTGAACATCGGATATAATCTTTATGACCTGCTCACGAAAGGTATCATCAGAAATAGCTTTATTGTTCTGAGCTATGTAGATGTCCGTTTTATTTACATCTACCCAGAAGTTTCTCAGTAGGGGTTGGGCAAGTTTTAGGCTAATATCGGTTTCATATTCAGACGCAAAATTATTAAACGTATCCGCATTTCTAAAGTTATTAACTTCTAAGCTTGTTTCAGTTCCAGTGACAAATTTCTGAGTAATATTGCCTTTGAAGGTATTTGTTTCAGCATCAACAGTAGGAGGTCCTCCAAACCGGATTGTTCGAGCAGTAGAAGGGGTAATCTCATCAGCCTTGTCAATACTCATTGAAAAGACAGGATCAAATGCTGATTTTTCTTTAGTGATGTCTGTTTCCTGAATCTTTGGGTTAAATCTCTCTATGGCAATGTCTATATTATTTTCTAGTGCCTTAACAATAGCGTCTTTTATAGATAAAGAGAGTTTCTTTTCTGTTCCTAAAGGAGTAAATTTTGTTTTTTTGTCGGTATTCATCTCTTGAGCCCAGGTGATTTTAGGAGACAAAAGAATAAATAATAGAGATATGGATAGAAATTTTTGAAAGATTTTGGTGATTAAGTATATTTTTCTCATAACTCCCTCCTTAAAAAATTATTTTTTTACACCCTCTAAAAAAAGGTTTACTACAAATGATGTATTATCAACTAGATTATATGTCTCGCCAATCATTATCCATTGCAGCATAAAGGCATGAATTAATCCTGCGAGAGAAACAGATACCATTTTAGAATCCAGATTCTTTAAAATATTTTTATCTACTCCTTCTTGGATAAACTTGGCAATCAGGTCAATATGCGATTGGTACTTTTTTATTATCTCTTTTTTTAATTCGATCTTTACCTCAGCAAAAAACCGACTCCTTTCAGAAGAGAATATCTTAAAAAAATCTTCATTTTCTTGATAAAAAGCAAACTGGGCATTAACAAGATTTTCCAATCTTTTTAAAAAATCTCTTTTTTCTGTTAGAACTTTTGAGGTAATAGAAAAAATATTTTCTACCCTTTCCTCTATTAGAGAAAGGAATAGTTCCAGTTTGTTTTTGAAATAAATATAGACAGTCCCTTTCCCAATATTGGCAATCTTTGCAATTTCGTCTACTGTAGTATTTTGAAAGCCTTTTTCTGCAAAAATCTTTTCAGCAGCCTGGAAAATCTCTCTTCTTTTTGAAATCTGTATGTCTGATTTCTTCTTAAAATGTTTCATATCTTTCACTCCCATAATAAGTGACTGACTGTTCAGTCATATTATAAAAATTTGAGAAGCTTGTGTCAATGAATTTATTCAAATTAAAACAAAGGTCATCAATAAAGAGAAGTTTTAAACACAGAGATTTTTGTCTTATATTGTAAACAAAAATCCTTTGATATTGACAAAATTAACAAGATTATGTTACTGTTTTGACTTTTAAATGAAAGAATATACTTAGAGATAAGACGAAAAGGAATTTAAAAGACCATTCTCAAAAAAGGTTTATAACTGTGTTGAATTTCACGATGGTCTTAATTGTATATCAGATGATGTAATATATTTTTATTTAAAATTAATGAAAATAATAACAAATTATGAAAAGCTTAAAGAGAGGATCAGAAAACCTGTTCTTGCTATTGGAAACTTTGATGGGGTACATCTTGGACATCAGACTATCCTTAAAAGTACAGTAAAAGAAGCAAATAAGATAAAAGGAATTCCTATAGCATTAACCTTTCAACCCCATCCCTTAAGGGTTTTAACCCCTGAAAAATGTCCGCCTCTTATTACATCCTTTCAAAAAAAAGCAGAATTAATAAAGAATTGTGGTATAGAGATATTAATTAGCGTTAATTTTACCAAACAATTTTCAAAGATGAGGGCAAGATCTTTTGCAAAGGATGTTATCTGCAAAGAGATAGGGACTAAAGAAGTTTTTGTAGGAAAAAATTTTACCTTTGGTCGAGGAAAGGAGGGCGATTCCAAAACCCTATTAGAATTAGGAAAAGAGTTTGGATTCAAGGTCAACATCGTAAGATCATTCAGAATAGGTCAAAAAATTGTGAGCAGTTCCAATATAAGAAAACTTGTTACAAAAGGGAAGGTAGAAGACGGGAAAGTCTTCTTAGGAAGGTACCATTCTATAAGGGGTAAGGTAATCTATGGTGCTAAAAGAGGAATGAAATTGGGCTTTCCAACAGCTAATATTCAGTTATCAGGTTTTTTGATTCCTTCTGTTGGTGTATATGCTGCAAAGATAAAGTTGTATAATAAAATATATAATGGGGTGAGCTATATTGGTTTTAACCCCACTTTTCATAGGGATACCCTTCTTATTGAGGCACATCTATTCGATTTTCACGAAATAATTTATGGAGAATCGATTGAGATTAGCTTTATAGCAAGAATCAGAGGAGAAGAATTTTTTGAAACAAAGAAAGAATTAGTGAATCAAATATCAAAAGATATAGAAGTAGCTAAAAACATTCTCGGGAGAGAGACTTAGAAAGGGACATTAATAATGAAGAAAAGTTTTTGGTTTGGAATATTAATAAGCGCCATCTTTGTTTTTTTTATTGTCTATAGACTTGATTTCAAAGAATTAGGCACTGCCTTAAAGTCTGCCAGTTATATATTTCTGATCCCTATTTTTTTGTTATTTGTATTAAACCTCCTCATAAGGTCGCTTCGATGGCAGTACCTTATAAAGCCAGTAAAAAAGATTCGAGTAAAAAGCCTTTTTTCTGCTACATCTATTGGTTTTATGGCGAATATGGTTCTTCCAGTAAGGATGGGGGAATTTGTAAGGGCCTTTGTTTTGGGCTATAAAGAGAGAATTAGTAAAAGTGCTTCCTTTGCGACGATTGTGGTTGAAAGGCTGTTGGATGGTTTTACCATTCTTTCAATATTAATCTTAATCCTTACCTTTGTCAATTTTCCTGAAGAAATGGGTTTTATAGGGAAGCATTTAAAAACTGCCGGGTACCTTTCATTTGTATTCTATCTATTTATTCTTGGCATCTTAATTTTGTTGAGGTTGAATAAATCAAGGGTGAACAGGTGGTTTAGAACCATTTTCTTTTTTCTGCCCGACCGCGTCCTCAATAGATTACTTCAAATTTTAGATTCCTTTGAGTCTGGCCTTCAGATACTAGAGGGAGGGAGACAGTTCTTTCCCATAATATTTCTTTCTGCACTCCTCTGGTTAACCGTTGTTATTGTCAATTATATTGTATTTGTTTCATTTCATTTAAACCTCCCCCTATACGCTCCATTTTTTTTAGTGGTTATGCAAGCCATTGGAGTGATGATACCTTCTTCTCCAGGTTTTATAGGAACTTTTCATGCAGCCAGCGTAATCGGTTTGGCCTTTTTTGGTGTCTCTAAAGAAGTGGCCTTGAGTGCTGCCATAGTCATGCACGCCGCTTTTTTCATACCTATAGTAACCTTAGGATTTATATTTTTATGGACAGAACATATCTCTTTTAGAGAACTTCAAGATATTAAAGAAAAAAGGCTAACTGAGGATTAATCAATTTCCTGGAGAAGATCATTCCTATTTCATAAAAAGAAAAACCAAGATTGAGGAGAAAACTGAAAGAAAAGATTGATTAGATCTGAAAATTGTGTAAAATATTTCTGGTTGCCGAAGTGGCGGAATTGGTAGACGCGCTAGGTTCAGGGTCTAGTGGGCGTAAGCCTGTAGGGGTTCGAGTCCCCTCTTCGGCACCAAATCTAAATTGAACAATTCATCTCAAACCAGTTATATAAAGAGAATCTTTAGATTTTGGTTAAATAAGTTTTGCGAGACAGCTTTTTCGTCAAAAATATCCTCAGATTTATTTTTTCATTTTATATGAATCAAATCAGAATTTAAAGGAGGCTATGGATGCCTTTTAGAAAATCACAACCCATCCTTCTTGCAGGAGAGTGGAGAGAGGCTGATGCTATTGATACCTTTCATGCAGTTAATCCGATGACAAAAAAGGTTATAGATATAGAATATCCTATTAGCTCAATGAAAGATGTTGAGTTTGCCCTTGGTAAGGCGACAAAAGCATCTGAACAGTTATTAAAAGTTCCTCCAGAGCAGATTGGAGATTTTCTTGAGTGTTATGCGGAGCTTATTGAAAAGCGAAGAATTGAGTTGGTTGAAATGGCCTTTGAAGAAACCGCCCTTCCTAAGGAGCCGAGGCTCAACACAATAGAACTCCCAAGAACAACAGACCAGCTGAGACAGGCAGCTGCTGCGTCAAAGGAGAGGTCGTGGAAAATGCCCATCATTGATACAAAGGTAAATATTCGTTCAATTTTTGCTTCCCTTGAAGGTGCTGTGGTTGTTTTTGGCCCCAACAACTTTCCCTTTGCCTTTAATAGTGTCTCCGGTGGAGACTTTGCAGCTGCAATCGCAGCAGGAAATCCAGTAATAGCCAAAGCAAATCCTTCCCATCCCTCTACGACCCGCCTTCTTGCTGAAGAGGCACTAAAGGCATTAAAGGAGGTTAAATTACCCCTTTTTAGTGTTCAGCTTTTATATGGTTTAAGATACGAGGATGGAGAAAAGATGGTGTCCCATCCTTTGGTTGGAGCTACTGCATATACGGGATCAAAAAAAGCTGGTCTCAAACTAAAAGCAGCTGCAGATCGGGCAGGCAAACCTATATATTTAGAGATGAGCAGTATCAATCCTGTGATTATACTACCTGGTGCTCTTGAAGAAAGAAGAGAAGAGGTTATCGAGGAGTTTTTGACATCGTTTTTTATGGGAACGGGGCAGTTTTGCACTAAACCAGGTTTAGTAGTAATGATAAAAGATGAGGAATCAGAAATTTTTGTTGAAGAGGTTAAAAAACAATTAGAGAATAGACCGATGGGTACGCTTCTAAGCGAGGGCGTGGAGAGAAATCTTGATTTAAGTATCGAGGCATTGCAATCCGCAGGTGCAGAAAAAGTAACTGGCGGAGCTAAAGTTAGTAAAGAGGGTTATTGTTTCCAAAACACTCTCCTCAGAATAAGCGGACAAAAGTTTCTTAAAAACCCAAAAGCCTTCCAGCAAGAGGCTTTTGGTAATGCAGCGCTCTTTGTTTTAGCAGAAAATTCAGAGGAAATTTTAAAAATAATAAGATCTCTTGATGGAAATTTAACGGCTTCGATTTACAGTCATCGACATGGAAAAGATAATGGAATATATGATAAAATTGCTCCACTTCTCAGGAGAAAGGTGGGGCGGCTTTTAAATGATAAGATGCCAACAGGTGTTGCAGTATCTCCGGCCATGAATCACGGTGGACCTTATCCGGCAACAGGACACCCAGGCTTTACCTCTGTTGGTATTCCAGCTTCTATGCTGAGATTTGTCATGCTACAATGTTATGATAATGTCAGAGAAAAAAGGTTACCGCTTGAACTTCAAGATAAGAATCCAACAGGGAAGCTCTGGAGGAGGATTGACGGCGAGTGGACGCAGGGGGATGTAAAATAGGAAAATAAAACTGGGGGTTCATTCTACATGAAGGAGAAAATTGAGAGCACATACAATACAGGTTTAGAGGAATATGACACCCTGATAAAAAAGCTGGCGGAATTGTGTGCCTTGCCAGAAGATAAAACTCTGATTCAGGAAATATTAACCACAGCAGTAAAGTTAGGATTGGAAAAAGCAGATCATGGGGATCTGAAGCTGATAAACTCTGCATTAAAGGAGCTGAGATACAGCTTTAAGGTATTTTCTCTCTATAGAAATGTTAAAAAGGTAGCTATTTTTGGCTCTACACGCACGAAAAAGGAGTCCCCTGAATACGAGTTAGCTGAGGAGTTTGCCAGGAAGATTGTTACGCATGGTTTTATGGTCATTACAGGGGCTGGTAGCGGAATCATGGAGGCTGCGAATAAAGGGGCAGGCAAAGACAAAAGCTTTGGTGTTAACATCAGGCTTCCCTTTGGGCAAAAACCCAATCCCTACATTGCCAATGATGATTCAAAGCTCATAAATTTTAAATACTTTTTCACCAGAAAGCTTATCTTTATTAAAGAATCGAATGCTACGGTTCTCTTTCCTGGCGGTTTTGGTACTAATGATGAGGGTTTTGAAACCTTGACTCTCTTTCAGACAGGAAAGACCCTGCCAAGACCGATTATCCTGATAGAGCCCAAGGGGTTTGGTTATTGGGAGAAATACCTCGAATTTCTTCATAAGGGTGTGTTACATAATAAATATATCCTGGAAAATGATCTTAAGCTTTTGAGGTTAGTAAGTGAGGCAGACGCTGCAGTAGAAGAGATTGTAAGATTTTACAGGGTTTATCATTCACTAAGGTATATTGGTGATTTAACAGTACTCCGCCTCAACTGTATGCTTTCAGAAGATAAGATAAGAGATTTAAAAGAGGGTTTTCAGGACATTTTACTTGATAGAAATATAGAGCAAAGAGGCGCCCTTGAGGAGGAGATTCAGAATGGAGAATATCCAGATTTGCCCCGCCTTGTCTTGAGGTTTGATAAAAAGAGTTTCGGCAAACTGCGCGAGATGATTAATATGATTAATACCGATTAAAAAATTTTTCTTAGAAAGATTTCTTCCTATTTATAGCTCTCTAAGTAACTCCTTCCAAAGTTCTATATGCTTCTCTTCATCCATAAGGATTCTTTCGATCAAGGCTTTTGTTTCAGGATCAAAGGGTGTGGTATTTAGAGTTTTTTCATAGTCCAAAACGGCCTTTTGTTCTAAAGAGATATTCATTCTGAGAGCCCTTTTTAGGCCTGAAAGAGAGCTGAAAAGGCCGAGAAAGAAACCACCAATAGTAAATAGATATGAAAAGGGTGAATGTCTCTTCCCTTTTTCTATGATTTTTCTTTTTAAATCCTCTATGTGATTTCTTTCATTTCGGTAGGCATCTGTGATTTCTTTTTTTATCGCTTGGCAGGAAGATGATTCCATCTGCCTTTTATAAATTTCAGCAGCAGTCACTTCAAAGCGATGCATTCTTTTTAAACTTTTTACAATGTCTTTTTCTGTCATTTTTATTAAAGAAAGAGGGTCCTTAAATTAATTATATTATCTTTCTCAATCGATTTCACTATAATAATAACTGTTTTAAAATTGTATTAAAGGAGAAGAGGGATGATAGAAAATTTAGAAGAGAGAATAGGTGATCTGTATCAGGAGAAGACCAAATATCAGAGAAAGAGGATGAAAGGGGGTTTTCTGGATTGGGCTTCTAAACCGAAATTATATAAAGAATATCCTGAATGTGAATTCATATCTCTGCCAGAGCCAGAGCAAAGGGGTGGAGAGGGGCTTTGGGGTTTGATAAAAAAAAGAAGGTCCTTTCGTGATTTTAGTATTTATCAGATGCCTTTAATTCATCTTTCCCAGCTTTTATGGGCAACGCAAGGAATAACACTTAGAACAGAGATGATAGAGTTTAGGGTTTCTCCGTCAGCAGGAGCCTTATATCCCATCGAGACCTATCTCGTCGTTAATAATGTAGAGGATATAGAAAGGGGGATTTATCACTATAATGTTTTAAGACATGGAGCGGAGCTTTTAAAATCAGGGGATTTTAGCACTCCTATTGCAAGGGCGGGCCTGGATCAGGAGATGCTGGCTTTTGCCAGTGTTGTCTTTGTATGGACAGCTGTGGTTGAACGATCCAAGTGGAAATATAGACAGAGGGCTTATCGCTATATATATCTCGATGCAGGGCATATAGGACAGAGCCTTGCCATTGCATCAGAGGCTTTGGGTCTGGGAGCATGTGCTGTTGGAGCCCTCTTTGATGAAGAGGTCAACAGACTTCTCAATATAGATGGAGAAAAAGAGACAGTCGTCTATATGACGGCTGTTGGAAGATAGAGAGATTTTTAAACAAATTGGTTGGTAAAGAGGCCTTCAATAGCTGTCTTTTTCTCAATCACGCCTCTCTCATACAAAAAGTCCTGAACGCTCATCCATCTTTCTTTTGATTGAGTCATTGACCTTGCGAAAAAGGGCAGGGTGGCTTCAAAGGTCTTTTTGCTTAGTTCTGATTCAAGGCCTGGATTTAATCGATAATAGCTTTTTAAGGCTTCTTCTGGGTTTTTGATGGTCACTTCCATCCCTTTTTTTATGGCGCTCATGAATCTTTTGCAGAGATCAGGATTCTCTTTTGCCTTTTTTTCATTTGTGAAAAAGATTAATTGATACATATCAGGTACGCCATATTCAGGGATTTGGAAAAGGCCGATACTTGCTCCTTTAAGCTCTGCTTCTACCTTTTCAAAGTTTTGAAATGCTCCGAATACTGCATCTACCTCTTTTGAGAGAAGGGCATCAGTAAGATGAAAACCAACGCTTACTAGTGTATAATCTTCCTTTTTTAAGCCTTCGTGTTCTGTTACTGCCTCAATAAAAGGGACATCTATATCGATTCCTGGCCACCCTATTCTTTTCCCCTTTAAATCTTTAACCTTGGATATTCCGCTGTTCTCTAGGTACATGAAAACCACAACCGTATGTTCAAGGAGTGGGCCAACAGATATTAAAGGAAGCCCTTTGGATCTGTTCAGGATGAGGTTTGATTGCTCTCCGACTCCAAAATCGGCCTTATCCAGACCAACGAGTTTTAGAGATTCTTCAGCCGTTGTCGGAACAACAGTAGAGATATCGATTCCCTGCTCTTCGAAAAAGCCCTTTTCTTTGGCCGCAAAAATGGGGAGATGGTCAGGATTGACAAACCATTCAAGAGCTAAGAGGACATAATCCTTTCTGTTCATAGAATTTCAATATGATTGTTTGAATATTTGATAAATTCTTAAATGTAAGCAGAAGTAAGGCTAAAAGATTTCCTCAATCTTTTATATCCTTTTCTCATAGTCACTGCAATAGACAGCATCTGTCTTGTTGATGATACCATGGAGAGTACATCTGCAACATCCATACATCTCATGAACATCGGTTTCTTTAGTGCTGAAATATGGTTCGCAGTATTTACAGGTTAAACAGTCTATAAATTCCCTTTCTTCAACCACTTACAAGACCCTCTCTTTTTAAGACATGATTTGAATGTTGAGAAATATAATATATTTTAAGAATTTGGTCAACATCTAAAAAATATTCTCCTTAAAAGGAAACCTGACATAAACTGAAGAATCATCTTGACTTTTTTCCCTCTTCATGAACAATATTTTGCATTTATTGGAAGAAAAAAATCAGTTTTCAAATTCTGGTTATTTTTTGTTTAAGTATGCATTCTTATAGCAATGGGGAAAGAGGGCATAAGCGGAATGAAGATAAAATTTGAAGGTGCAGCCAAGACAGTAACCGGTTCAAGGCATCTTATTGAAGCAAACGGATATCGAATACTCCTTGATTGCGGAATGTTTCAGGGCAAAAGAAAAGAAGCCTTTGAACTCAATCGTCAATGTTTTTGTGATGGTGAAATGCCGGATGTTATTGTCCTTTCCCATGCGCATATTGACCACTCAGGGAACATACCCTGTTTGACAAAGAAAGGATTTCAGGGTGATATTATCTGTACTGCAGGCACACGAGATTTATGTGCGGCAATGCTCATGGACAGTGCGCACATCCAAGAGCGCGACGTTGAGTTTGTTAACCGCAGGCGTATTAAACAGGGGAAAAATCCCTTTGAGCCCCTCTATATGAAGGAGGATGTGGTAAAAGCCATGGAATGCTTTGTTAGCATAAACTACAATCGCAGACGCCAGATTCTGCCAGGTGTAGCCCTTACCTTTGTCGATGCCGGACATATGCTTGGCAGCACCCATGTTATTTTGGATATAGAAGATAAACATTCAGGGCAAAATACACGCGTGGTTTTCAGCGGCGATATCGGACGGCCCGATATTCCTATCATTCGTGACCCCCAACCCATAACTGAAGGAACAGATATCCTGATTATGGAATCGACTTATGGTAACCGCTTGCTGCCGCCATATCCTGAAACTGAAAAAGAGCTGAAACGGATTATCAGGGAAACGTTTAAACGAGGCGGGACATTACTTATCCCTTCTTTTGCCGTGGGTCGGACACAACAGCTTGTCTATGCCCTGCATAAGCTCTATAACAATAAGGAAATTCCTCCCTTTCCGATCTATGTCGATAGCCCATTAGCAACCAGTGTGACCGATATTTTCCGTCTTCATCCTGAAACCTATGATAAGGAAATGCGCGAATTTCTGTTAAACGATAAAAATCATAACCCGTTTGGCTTCACCACCATGCATTACACGCAAACAGTGGAGGAGTCAAAAGAACTCAACACACTGAAGGGACCCGCGATTATCATGAGTGCCAGCGGAATGATGGAAAGCGGCCGCATTCTACACCATCTAAGAAACCGGATCATGGATTCAAGAAACACGATTCTTATAACCGGCTGGCAGGCCCCAAATACTCTGGGGCGTCGCATCGTAGAGCGACAATCAATAGTAAAGATTTTTGGTGAGGAATATCCACTTAAGGCACAGGTGGAGATATTGACCGGCTTCAGCGGCCATGCTGACCGAGAGGGACTACTTGCCTGGGCTTCTGTAATGAAAAAAAAACCCAAAAGAACCTTTATAGTGCATGGTGAAGAGGAATCGGCGACAGAATTAGCAGAGAGTCTCAGATCAAAAGTTGGTTTTGAACGTGTGGAGATTCCAGAAATGCATCAAGTATTTGAGGTGTAAAAGAGGTAAGACCAGGGTTTCATAAAAAGTATGCTGAAAAAATTCCTTTATAGAAAAGACTTGGAATGATATGTTCAAAAAACGCTTGGCGCTTGTCGGCGGGGGACACGCCCACATCTACTCATTAAAAAATGCAGACCAATTGATTCAGGAGAATGCTGAGGTTATTCTCATAGGTCCGGATTGTTATCACTACTATTCAGGCATGGGGCCAGGCATGCTCTCTCGAACTTACAAACCAGAGCAGATACGGTTTCATATTCAAGCCATGATGGAATCACGAGGAGGAAAATTTATAAAGGGAAAAGTAGCGTCAATTGATGCAGAAAACCGCACCCTCATTCTCGAAGGGGGCGAAAAGATAGAATACGATTTAGCCTCTTTCAATACAGGAAGCTATGTGCCGAAAAATCTCATTCCTGGCGCTGAAGGGGAAGCCTTTACAGTAAAGCCCATTGAGAGTTTGGAGAGATTTCGCGAAACGATTCTTGATAAGATGAAAAAGGGAGCCCCGAAGATTCTTATCATAGGAGGTGGTCCAGCCGGCGTTGAACTGGCAGGCAATATCTGGCGGCTTGTTCAGGATAATTATGGCAAGGCAGAAATTATCATAGCAAATTCTACTGATCGGCTCCTTCCCAATGTAGCTTCGAAGGCTGGCCGTTTGGCCGAGAAGTCCCTCTTTAAGCGTGGAATAAGAATCTTTTCCAGCTTTCTGGCTACATCTATGAATCAAGGATTTGTTCGTTCACAGTCAGGAGATGAGATTGCTTTTGATATTGCTATATTGGCTATTGGTATTTTACCCTCAGACATCTTTCTGAAGTCAGGATTGGAAACCTCCAGAGAAGGAGCCCTCTTGGTGAATGATTATCTCCAGAGCATAAGATATCCAGAGATCTTTGGCGGGGGTGATTGTATCGCCATTCAAGGAAGGTCTCTTGAACGGGTAGGTGTGTATGCTGTTCGTGAGAGTCCGATTCTCTTCGATAATCTTTTAGCCAGCCTCAAAGGAGAACCTCTTAAGGTTTTTTCGCCTCAGAAAAGATACATGCTTATTTTTAACATGGGGGATGGTATGGGTATTTTTGTACGCGGCTCTTTTGTATGGAAGGGGAGGCTTGCCTTTACACTCAAGAACTATATCGATACGAGCTTCATGTCAAAATTCCAAGACTCCTAAGAAATCTTTCCTCGTTGCCTTTTCTTACTGTACAATAAAGAAAAATTGAAAAAACTATTTGACATTGCCTATTTTAGGTTGAAAATTTATTATAAATATCTAACGGCAGATACACATATGGTTAATCGAAATTGAACTTAGAGAAAAGAGAGGGTGTTATGAAAGTCTTGATTGTTTATTACAGCACCTATGGTAATGTTTACAAGATGGCGAAACTTGTGGCAGAGGGAGTGAAGGAGGTTCCAGGCGCAGAGCCAATCATCCGAACCGTTCCTGAACTCATTCCTGAATCGGTTATTGAGTCGCGTGAAGACATGAAAGCGGGAAAAGAGATACAGAAAGACGTGCCTCTGGTTATACCAGATGACTTCAAAGAAGCCGGGGCTATCGCTTTTGGCACACCGACAAGGTTTGGGAATGTGTCGGCCCAGATGAAAAACCAGATTGACCAGCTGACAAATTTGTGGCTGGGAGGTGAACTGGAGGGCAAGCCAGCCGGGGTTTTTGTCTCGACAGGAAGCCTTCACGGAGGCCAGGAGACAACGATCCTTACCCTTATGGCTCCTTTGCTGCACCTCGGGATGGTTCTTGTAGGCGTGCCATACTCTGTTCAGGAGCTTTTCACAACTAAAGGCGGGGGTTCGCCATACGGACCGGGTCATGTTGCAGGCACGGACAGTAAACGAGAAATTGACGGGGAAGAAGCTTCGATTTGCCGCGCTTTGGGTTGTCGCTTGGCTCAGGTTGGGCTGAAACTACAGGGGAAGTGATGATAGAGGAATAGGTTTCATGCTCATTAAATAAGTCCGCAAAGGACGAAATATTCGAAAATATTATAGGGAGGGGGTTCAAGATGAAAAAGGTTCTCTTAAGTTTAGTTGTTCTATCAATTTCTCTTCTATTATTTACTCAACCAGTATTTTCCCACTGTGAAGTACCCTGCGGTATATATGGCGACGAAATGCGATTCGATATGATTTCTGAACATATAAAAACCATAGAAAAATCCATGAAGATGATTAAAAAGCTGTCAGAGGAAAAGAATATCAACTATAATCAGTTAGTGCGCTGGGTTAACAACAAAGAAAAGCACTCTCAGGAGATTCAATCTATCGTATATCAGTATTTCATGACCCAGAGGATAAGACCTGTTTATGAAAAGAATAAAGAGAAGCACAAAAGATATATAAGACAATTGACTTTGCTTCATGAAATGCTCGTATATGCAATGAAATCAAAACAAACAACCGACATTAAAAATGTTGAGAAGCTAAAATTTCTCTTATCTGATTTCAGAAACGTCTATTTTGGTCCTGAAAGCGAAAGGTATATCCACTGATTGATGATAAAATTTTGATACTTACTTCTTGAAAACTATTGGATGCTCATATAATATTTAAAAAAATATTTTTGCAGAGGTTAGGTTTAAACCCGTTTTTTTATCATCAACTTTGACTCAAACAGAGAAGAGAAGAGGGGTCATTTTAAAAAATGGATAACTATCAGAAAGTATTAAAATATCTAACAAAGGAAACAAAAGACCTTTTAAATTTCATATTTGATGGTGTTTATGTCGTTGATACAGATAGAAAGATAGCCTTCTGGAATAAAGGTGCAGAGGCCATTACTGATTATAAGGCAGAAGAGGTTATCGGGAAATCCTGTAGGGATGATATTCTCAATCATATTGATAAGGATGGAGTCCTTCTGTGCAGGGGAGATTGTCCCCTTGTTAAGGCCATTCAGTCAGATACGCATGTAGAAGAAAAGGTATTCCCTCTTCGCAAGGATAAGCACAGGTTTCCTGTTTCCACCCATGTTGCACCGATTAAAGATGAAAAAGGCCAAATTATTGGAGCTATAGAAGTATTCAGAGATATTTCTTCTGAAGAGAGACTCCGTATTTTGCAGAAGAAATTTCAAAAGCTTATCAAGCAGTATGTCTCCAAAACGACTTATGAAACGATTAAAAAATCTGTTTCAAAAGAAATTCCCATAGTGGCATCATCTAAAGAATTGAGTATATTCTTTATGGATATTGTTGGCTTTACAAGCATCTCAGAAAAACATTCAGAAGAGGTGATCGTCACAATCCTCAATTCATATTTCACTTTGGCATCTCAGGTTATCAGACAGAACACCGGTGATATAGATAAATTCATGGGTGATGCTGTTATGGCAATATTTATCGATGCTCAAGATGCCGTTAATGCTGCAAAAGGTATTCTTTTTAAAGGACTGCCGAGTTTAAACAAGGCTCTAGAGTCCAAGGAATTACCACAAATAAATGTCAGGATTGGTATTAACAGTGGAAGGCTCATACAGGGTGATATAGGCTCAGAAGACAGGAAAGATATGACAGTTATCGGTGACGCTGTCAACATCGCTTCTAGGATAGAATCAGAAGCAGAACCGGGAAATTTTATGATTTCAGAAGGGACATTGGCTCGGATCGAAAATCAAGAAGAATTCGAATTTACAGAGGAGATGCTCTTGAAAGGAAAGACCCAGCCGATTAAGCTATACAGATATAAAAAATCCTAAAGATTTTTATAAAGAAAGGAGGAGGTTATGGAGCTTCAAGAATATATCACTGTTGATGAGGTGAAGAGGGTTTGTAAAGAACTTGGCATAAGAGACTGGACTGAACTGACCGAGACTAAGGTATTGCCAGAAGAGGCGGAAGTGATTCTCAATGAGGTCAATGTTGAAGGAATGGATATTGACCTTGAGGACTTTCGAAAGGGCTTGGAAGTTGAACTCGAACACGGCACAGGATTTAAGGACGCGAACGTGACAAACAACCATCCTGTAATCACAGGAAAGATCGTGCTGGCTCACATGAAAGAATTCCTCGATTACTACAAGCGCCTTGAAGTTGCCGAGTTAGAGGGGGATGTGCACAAAGCAGCCGTTGCAAAGGATTCAGCGAAAATCGCATCTTACTATAAAAGGCTCGCCGAGGCGAAACGCATCTTAAGTCAAAAAGAATCAGAGGAGCTGAAGTAGTTAAGTAAAGAGCGATAATTCAGTTTTTTTCGGATTGGCTAACTAAAAGAGATTGATAAAGAAGGAAAAATTAGGGGATTTTCTTTTTCTTCGCCCTGTTCCATATGATATCCATTTCCTCAAGGGATGAATCTTTTAAATCTTTACCCTTTTTGGTCAATTCCTTCTCTATATATTCAAATCTTTTTTTGAATTTATAGATGCATTTTTTAAGGGCCTCTTCTGGGTTTATCTTGACAAACCTCGAGAGGTTCACAATGGCAAACAAGAGGTCTCCGATTTCTTCCTCTATGAACTTCCTGTCCTCAATTTTTATGGCTTTTTTAAGCTCACCTGTCTCCTCATCAACCTTTTTGATGACATCTTTGGCAGATTCCCAATCAAACCCAACCCTGGCTGCCCTGTCCTGATAGCGATGAGCCCTTAGGAGGGCTGGTAATTTGTAGGGAATGCCGTCCATGATAGACTTTCTCTTGTTATTTTTTGTTTCACTCTTCTTTATCTCTTCCCAGTGAATGAGGACCTGTTTGGATGTGGAGATATCTTTACCTGCAAAGACATGGGGATGCCTGGTAATCATCTTTTCAACATTTGTTCTCAGAACATCATAGATGTCGAACTCCCCCTTTTCCTTGGCGATTTGGGCATGAAAGAGGATCTGAAAGAGGAGGTCTCCCAGCTCTTCCTTGATTTCCTCCGGGTCTTTCCTGTCAAGAGCCTCTAAGACCTCGTATGTCTCTTCCAGTAAGAAGGGTTTTATGGATTCCCTTGTCTGCTCTTTGTCCCAGGGGCATCCGCTTTTTCCTCTGAGGCAATCCATTATCTCGACAAGGGACTTAAAGAGGTCGTCCTTTTTTTTATAGGATTTTTTTATTTGATTTTTTTTGCCTGTTTTTTTTCTCATAATTAAAAAAATCGCTGGGCCCTGTCGCATCACAGCAAGAATATCATTCTTGGTCCAAGACGAATATGGAGAATTCTTTTAAGTAATTTCAGAGGATTAATAGTATGGTTTTTGTCTTGAGCGTCCTTAGATATTCATGAGACAGATAGAGCCCAGCAGTTTTTTATGATTATATTCAGGGATGGAAATATTGCAAGCTTTATTTTCGTTTTTTATCCCATTTTTCTCATCTTCATTATCTTGATGTAATCTTCGATTGAGGATTGCTGTTTGGGATCTACTTTAAATTCGAGGGCAATGTGGTACTCATGAGTACTTCTGCTTTCTGAACGGACCACTCTTCCTGTAACACCCATCACAATGCTATTCGTTGGCGACAAGAGAGCGATATTGAGTTTTGAGTCCAGGATGTAGGGCTTGTGAGAAACAAATCTGATACCAAGTGAAGAAATATCACAAACTTTCGCTTTAAAATCTATGTTATCCTCTATCTTTTGGGAATATACGTTGATGAAGGCGTTATCCAGGTATGTTCTCGGTGCTCGACGCCTCTCTTTTAGGACTAATTCTTTTGCTAAATCTCCCATTTTTAAGATAACCCCTCATTTAGACAAACTACGCTTTTTATCATATTATTTTATCGGCAATCTCCCATAAGACTTTAATATAATTTCAGAAACAAAATAAAGGCAAAATCATTTATTTACCTCTATCCTTTAAAATGGAACAATTATTGCCTATTGTAAAGCTGGATTACTCTACCTTTATGAAATTTAAGGAGAAAATTAAGTCTCAAAAACGCAGAATCTTATTGACTAAATTATATCTTTTTGATAGATAAGAGTCTAATTGGGAAGGAGGGTTTTTAAGCTTTTTATCAGATGTAACACCATAACTTTGATTTTCCCACTTTGATTTTACTTCCAGTTTATCATCTTATTAAACTCTCTTCCTGTTCCATTAATCATCGTTTGCATCTTTGATTTATTATTACCCTTTGGGAGGTGGGGGTATAGATGCCAGGCCACTCTATTCTTGCCAGATTATTTTCTCAAGTAATCTTTGTTTGTCTCTATTTTCTTAATCCAATTAAATAAAAAAGGGGGTGAACAGGAGAGTTTATCTAAGTAAAAAAATCTATATTTCTTGTTTTTTCAGTTAAC